>OLNW01000134.1_pt1 | contig 95001 bp, 48 predicted proteins | sample 1672121 | NCBI WGS metagenome assembly OLNW01 (sample SAMEA3136648, study PRJEB25190) | human gut metagenome
TCAACTAGGGTTTAAATAAAATCTTTTTACTGTCTACTTTTTGTTGACAAGTTCATAAATTTTATGCTTTTCTTTTTCTTTTGGACTATACTTATGGTATCATTAGATTATGAGGTGTATGTTATGGCAAGATTTAAATTTAAAGTTTATTTAGAAAATAAAATAAAGTTTATTGAGTTAGAAGAATATCAAAAGAAAACCTTACAAGAAATGGATATTATCTGTTTAGAAAAAGAAAGTTACTATGATTTATTAGATGATTTAGCATATACGTCAGATATTTCAAGGAGTGAAATTAAAAAAGTATATATTTATGACAGTATTAAAGATAATGAATTTTCTATTATATGTGGTAACTCTTATATTGAAAATATCATAAGGGAAATATCAAACGGTAAGAAAGTAACTGAAACAAATAGTTATTTAGAAATGAAAAACTATTTATTAGACCAATTAGAAAATGATAATTATAAAACTTTTTTAACAGAGGTTTATAATTATGGTAATACTTTTCAAGGTATATTAAGTCGTTATGCTACTAGTTTTCATCAAGGCGTTTATTCAGAAGAAGAAAGTAAAAATTTACAAGATCTAAAATCTGAAATTTTAGAGAGATTAGCAAAATACAAAAATTATAGAGGACTAGCTATTTCTCGTAAGAAAAAAGAAGAAAACTATTTTTATATAAAGAAAAGTGTTCCAAAAAAGAATTCATTAAGTGTTACTACTAAATTGGTAACTAATCCTAACTATACCCTAAATCGTACCTTTAAAACGACTTTAGAAAAAGTAGAAGAATATAACCAAGAAACAGAAGAATATTTAGATCCAGAAGAATACGAAATGATGTATGGTGAAGATGACCCTAAAGGAATAAAATAACATGAAAGATGTAAAAGATTTTACCACTTATTTAAAAGTAGAAAAAAATTATTCTAATTACACCATAAAAAATTATCAACTAGATATAGAATCTTTTTTAGATGACTGTAAAGAAAATAACATTGATTATTTAAAGATAACCTATCAAGAAGCGCGTAGTTATGTAAATCGTTTATATAACGAAAAACATGAAAAAGCAACATCAGTTAGTCGTAAAATATCTTCTATTCGTAGTTTTTATCGTTACCTTGCAAACAATAAAAAGGAAAATTATTCTTTTCATTTATTAAAGTTACCAAAAAAAGGAAAAAGGTTACCTAAGTATTTAGAATATAATGAAATTGATGAAATTTTTGATATTCCTAATTTAGAAGAACCTCTTGGTATTCGAAATTCTTTAATTTTAGAAATGTTATATGCAACAGGTATGCGTGTTGGGGAACTAGTAAGTATTAAAGTAAATGATATCAATATGAATACGAAAACTATTAAAATTTTAGGAAAAGGAAATAAGGAAAGAATTGTTTACTTTAATAAGATAACAGAAAAAAGATTAAAACTTTATTTAAAAGAAGCAAGGGGTAAATTAAATACAAAAAAGAGTGATTATCTTTTTTTAAATAAATTAGGAGGTAGACTAACACCAAGAGGGGTAGAATATGTTTTAGATGAAATTATGAAACATACGGCTATTACGAAACATTTAACTCCTCATATGCTTAGGCATAGTTTTGCAACACACTTATTAAATGAAGGGTGTGATTTATTAAGTGTTCAAGAATTATTAGGACATGAATCTTTGTCAGCTACTAATATTTATACTCATATTACGAATGATAGAATTAAAAGTGTTTATTTAAGAACACACCCTAGAGCAAGAAAGGAAAAATAACAGATGGCTAAGTTGTATTTTAGATATGGTGCTATGAATTGTGGCAAAACAACTCATTTAATGATGACCTCTCATAATTTTGAAGAACAAGGTATGAAAGCAGTGATTATAAAACCTAAAATTGATTCAAAAGGAAACAATAAAATTGTATCAAGAGGTTTAGGTGAAAAGAAAATTGATGTAATAATAGATGAAAATACTAATATTTATGAATTAATTGATAACAAATATCAAAATGCTAGATGTATTTTAGTAGATGAAGCACAGTTTTTATTACCAAAACAGATAGATGAGTTATTATTAATAACGACAAAATTAGATATTCCTGTAATTGCTTATGGGCTTCGTACTGATTTTTTAACACAGGGTTTTCCAGGCAGCACAAGATTACTTCAAGTATCTCATAGTATTGAAGAGATGAAAACAATCTGTAAATGTGGAAAAAAAGCTACTTTTGTGATTCGTAAAATAGATGGAAAAGATGTTTTTTCTGGAAAACAAGTAGCAATAGATGGAAAAGCAAACATTACTTATGAATCTGTATGTAGTAAATGCTATCAAGAAAGAAAAGAAAAATTTTATTCTAAAGAAGTAGAACATCAAAAATGTAAGAAAATGAAATATTCCATTTAACTATTAGTAATAAATATAAAAATTAAAAATAAAATATAGATGAATAATGAATAGAAAAGAAATTTGTAAACCGAGTTTAATTTTCTATATTTAAATTGTTTTGTCTATATTTTTTTGTTATACTTGGGTTAAGTAAAAGTAGAAAGGGTGATGATATGAAATACGTTTACTTATTCAGTGAAGGAAATGCTAGTATGAGAAATTTACTAGGTGGTAAGGGAGCTAATTTAGCAGAAATGACGAATATTGGTCTACCTGTACCACAAGGATTTACTATCACAACAGAAGCATGTTGTAAGTATTATGAAGATGGTAAAGAAATTAATGAAGAAATAAAATCTCAAATCGATGAATACATCACGAAACTAGAAGAAATTACTGGTAAGAAATTTGGAGATAAAGAAAATCCTTTATTAGTGAGTGTAAGAAGTGGAGCACGAGCTAGTATGCCAGGTATGATGGATACTATCTTAAATTTAGGATTAAATGAAGATGTTGTAAATGCTTTAATAGAAAAATCAAATAATCCAAGATGGGCATGGGACTGTTATCGCAGATTTATTCAAATGTATTCTGATGTCGTAATGGAAGTTGGTAAAAAATACTTTGAAGAATTAATCGATAAAATGAAAGAAAATAAACATGTCAAATTAGATGTAGAATTAGATGCAGAAGATTTAAAAGAATTAGCAAGACAGTTTAAAGAAGAATACAAAACTAAAATTGGTAGTAGTTTTCCAGATGATGCGAAAGAACAGTTATTAGGAGCAATCAAAGCAGTATTTAGAAGTTGGGATAACCCTAGAGCTAATGTTTATAGAAGAGATAATGATATTCCATATTCTTGGGGAACTGCTGTAAATGTACAGTCAATGGCTTTTGGTAATATGGGAGAAGATTGTGGAACTGGAGTTGCTTTTACTCGTGACCCTGCAACTGGTGAAAAAGGTTTATTTGGAGAATTTTTAACCAATGCCCAAGGAGAAGATGTAGTAGCTGGTGTTAGAACGCCAATGCATATTACGGAAATGGAACAGAAATTCCCAGAAGCATTCAAACAATTTAAAGAAGTGTGTAAAATTCTAGAAGATCATTACAAAGATATGCAAGATATGGAATTTACTGTTGAACATGGTAAACTTTATATGCTACAAACTAGAAACGGTAAAAGAACGGCACAAGCTGCTTTAAAGATTGCGTGTGATTTAGTAGATGAAGGTATGCGTACGGAAGAAGAAGCTGTATTAATGATAGATCCTAGAAATTTAGATACTTTACTTCATCCACAATTTGATGTTGGTGTATTAAAATCTGCTACCCCTATTGGAAAAGGGTTAGGAGCATCTCCAGGAGCAGCCTGTGGTAAAATTGTGTTTACTGCAAGTGATGCCGAAAGGGAAGGACTTGGTGGCAAGAACGAAAAAGTAATTTTAGTAAGACTAGAAACTTCTCCTGAAGATATAACAGGAATGAAAGCTAGCCAAGGTATTTTAACCGTTCGTGGTGGAATGACTTCTCATGCTGCAGTAGTAGCTCGTGGAATGGGAACTTGTTGTGTATCTGGTTGTGGCGATATTAAAATGAATGAAGAAAAGAAAGAGTTTAGCTTAGCTGGTAAAACTTATCATGAAGGAGATATTATTTCAATAGATGGTTCGACTGGTAATATTTATGATGGTGTGATTCCGACAACAGATGCTAAAATAGCTGGTGAATTTGGTCGTGTTATGGCTTGGACTGATAAGTATAGAATACTAGGAGTAAGAACTAATGCCGATAATCCAACCGATGCTAAGAAAGCAGTAGAATTAGGAGCAGAAGGAATTGGACTTTGCCGTACAGAGCATATGTTCTTTGATGAAGCAAGAATTCATTCAATGAGAAAAATGATTTTATCTGACACTGTTGAAGAAAGAGAAAAAGCCTTAACTGAATTGATTCCATATCAAAAAGGTGATTTTAAAGCTATGTATAAAGTTTTAAAAGGTCTTCCAATGACCGTTCGTTATTTAGATCCACCTCTTCATGAATTTTTACCAACTGAAGAAAAAGAAATCATAGATTTAGCTAAAGATATGGGTGTAACAGTGGAACAGTTAAAACAAAAATGCGTTGATTTACACGAATTCAATCCTATGATGGGACATCGTGGTTGTAGACTAGATGTAACTTATCCTGAAATAGCTAGAATGCAAACTCGTGCTTTAATGGAAGCAGCAATTGAAGTAAAAGAAGAAGATGGTTTTGATGTTATTCCAGAAATTATGATTCCATTAGTAGGTGAAGTAAAGGAATTAAAATTTGTGAAAGATATCGTTATTGAAACAGCTGAAAAAGTTAAGAAAGAGAAAAATTCAGATATAAATTACCATATCGGTACTATGATTGAAATTCCTCGTGCTGCTCTTACTGCTGATGATATTGCGAAAGAAGCAGAATTCTTCTCATTTGGAACCAACGATTTAACACAAATGACATTTGGTTTTTCTAGAGATGATGCTGGTAAGTTCTTAGGCTCATATTATGAAAATAAAATATATGAACAAGATCCATTTGCTAGACTTGATCAAGTTGGAGTTGGTAAACTAGTAGAAATGGCAGTAGAAAAAGGTAAAACAACACGTCCAGATATTAAACTTGGTATTTGTGGTGAACATGGAGGAGATCCTTCTAGTGTAGAATTTTTCCATAAAGTTGGACTTACTTATGTATCATGTAGTCCATTTAGAGTACCAATTGCTAGACTTGCTGCTGCACAGGCTGCTATCAAGTCCCACCAAAAATAGAGTGAGAACACACTCCAAATGGTAAAATAAGAAAGACTCAAATGAGTCTTTTTTTGTTGGAATAAAAGGGTAAAATGGAAGGATGATAATATTATATAAATAATAAAAATGGGTTGGGTGGTGTGATGCCACAATAATAAATTTTTATGCAGGAAAGTAGCAATAAGGTTAGGGCTACTTTTTTTATTGGAAGAAAAAATATAAAAAAGAAAGGAATGATGAATATGTATTTTAGAAAACCAACATTAAAAAATTTATCACAAGGAGATCGTTTAGAGTATGTGAGAAGATTGAGACACATGGACGCAGATGATGTCGTAGAATATTTTGGATTTGGAGATGATGATCCACATAAGGCTTTTAGATATTATGAGAATAATGATAGAGGACCTAGTAAAGAAAGATTAATGGATATTGCCGATTTATATGAAGTAAGTGTTAATGCTATAAAGAGATATGATTTTAATAATCCAATTGATGTAGTTTGTTTTCATATGTGGTTGGAAGAAAAATTACCATATTTTGAGATAAGTTTTGATTCAGATAGTTTTGAAAGAACTGAATATAACGATATTGTTCAAAAAGCTATGAATGAATGGAAAAAGATGAGAGGCAAAAGAGAAAACTTAGAAATATCAGATGAAGAGTATCTAGAGTGGAAACTAAATTTTGAAATATGTAACAGAGATGATTAATCAAAATATATGATATAATAATATTAGTAGATTGGTGGTGAGTTGATGAGCTTAGAATTAGTAGAAAGTAAAAAACATTTTATTGAATCAACAGATGAATACATAAAAAGGATTAAAGAAAGAAAAATCAGTTTTAGCAGTATTCCTAAAAAAATCAGAACATATGAAATGTGTTTTGAAGCAGTAAAAGTTAATCCATTTAATTTAAAAGAAGTTCCTGAAGAATTTTTAACAACTGAATTATGTTTGGCAGCAGTTGAACACGATTCTTTAGCTATGAGATTTGTCCCTAACAATATTAAAACTAAAAAGTTTTGTTTCGAAGCAATTAAATCAAATGGAGAATGTATTAGATATTTTCCAAGTGAATACATAGATGATAAAACGGCAATGAAATTAATCATGACAGATGGAAATAATTTAAGGTATATAAGTGATAAAAAGAGAAATAAAGAAATTTGTTTAAAAGCTTTTGAAAATAATCCTAGTTGTATAGAATATATACCTAAAAAATATATTAAAGATGAAATGTATCTAGAAGCTGTAAAAACTAATTGCAATATTTTAGATATTGTTCCAGAAAAATTAAGAACTAGAGAACTAATTATTGCAACATTAGAAACAGCAGTAAAATTAAAAGAAAATGAAGAAGCAGTATATACACGTTCCATTGAAGAAGCCATACCAACTCAATTTGATACCGACAAAGAAATAATAAACTTAGAGAGGAAATGTGGAATAAGGATTTTTGTTCAAAAAAAATATGATAAAGTAACTAATAAATTTTATACTACAGAAAAGTTTTCTTATAAGGATGACATTGAAAATAAAGAATTTAATTCTTTTGATGATTTTTCTGAATATGTTAATAATGATCTTTCTGAAGCAGATTTATTTGATTTTGACTTTAAGGGTGTAGACGTAAAACAATTAGATTACTCTAATTTATTAATAAGCAGTAATGTACTAATTGAACATGGATTGTATGATTCTACTTCCTATGATAATCTTATTCTGAATAATAAGGATTATTTGAATATTCCATATATGGAAAATGAAGATAATGAAATATCAGCAAACAATTATGGACTAGCCTTGACAGATAATTCTAATAATAATAGAAGAATTTATTATATTAGCGATATCCACTTATGCCATAAAATTGCAAAAAAATTTCCTGAACACGCTTCGTATATTGAAATTATACAATTTATTAAAAAAATGATAGATCGTTTAACAGAAAATGCAGAATTATATGATTGTCTTCTAATTGGTGGTGATACATCATCGAGTTTTGAACTAACTAAAATTTTTTATAAATTATTAAGAAAAAAATGGAAGGGTTATATTATTGTTATTCTTGGAAATCATGAAATATGGAACATTGATAATGAAATCTCAGAAAACGGATTGAATGATATTGTTCAAAAATATAGAGATTTTTTTAAAGAGTTTAAAGATATAATATTTTTGCAAAATGAATTATTATTTTTCCATGAAGAGGGAATAAAAATATTAAATGAAGAAGAAATCTTAGCTTCTACTGAAACTTATTTAAAGGAATTAAGTAATAGAAGTAGATTAATGATACTAGGAGGACTAGGGTTTAGTGGATTAAATAATAAATACAATGCAATTTGTGGGTTATATAGAGATACTATTAAGACACTTGAAGAAGACAAGATGCAAACCGACAGATTTAATAAATTGTATGAACATGTAAAAGGAGCTCTTGATAAGACAAAATTAATAGTTTTAACTCACACTCAAAAAGAAAATTGGAATACTAGTGATTATGTAAAAAAATGGATATATGTTAATGGCCATACTCACCAAAATTCATTTTCAATTGATGATGAAAAGACAGTTTATTCAGACAACCAAATAGGTTATTATAGAAGTAATATTGGATTAAAGTATTTTGAATTATCAAAAAACTTTGATTACTTTCAATATTTTGAAAATGGAATATATGAAATAAGCCGTGATGATTATTTTACTTTTAATAGGGGTATAGGAATTAGAATTGATTTTAATAAATCTGATGGTAAACTGATAATGCTAAAAAAGAATGGTATTTATTGTTTCTTTTACCAAAATATAGAAGGAAAATTATATTTACTTAACGGTGGATCAGTAAGGATTTTAAAGAATCAAGATATTAATTATTATTATAATACAATGGATATTTTAACTTTTGCAATTAGTAAAGCAATGAAGAACTATAACGATGCATTAAAAGAAATATCAAATGGTATTAAAAGTATAGGTGGCGATGGCCGTATTCATGGTTGCATTGTTGATATAGATTTTTTCAATCATATTTATTTGAATCCTTATGATGGAAAAGTTTCTTATTATTATGCTACTTCTATGGTAGATAAATATGTTTATAATTCACTAAAAAATCTTTTATCACATCATAACGAAAAATTACTTGAAAACTATAGCAACAATAAAAAGAAAGATAATAATTTGAGTATTGTGCTATCAAACAATCAAATTCAAAATGTTTCTATAACTGAATATGTTCCAGATACATTAATGTATTCACCATCAAGACAAATGCTAACAATGCAATATTTAACAGAGTTAAATGTAATAAGATTTTGGAGTGATGAAATGATAGAAAAAATAAAAAATGAACTGGAATCATCACAAACAGGATATATCGAATAAATGTCAAATGTACGATGAAAGAAGTAGAAATACTTCTTTTTCTTATGTATAAAATCGCATCCTAAACTATTTATTATAAAAATGATAATTTCTTTATAGAGGTGAGAAAAATGAAAAGAAAAGTGGCAATATATGCAAGAGTTTCGACAGAACACGAAGCTCAATTATCTGCATTAGAAAATCAAATTCAATACTATGATGATATATTGAATAAACATCCAGATTGGATTCTATATGACAGATATATAGATGGGGGTATATCTGGAACTTCTATAAAGAAGAGAAAGAATTTTATGAGAATGATGGAGAATGCTAAGGCAGGAAGATTTGATTTAATAGTTACTCGTGAAGTATCTAGATTTGCAAGAAATACAGTAGATACATTACAAAAAACTAGAGAGTTAAAGAAAATAGGGATAGAAGTATTTTTTACTGATGATAATATTTGGACTTTTAATGATGAAGATGGAGAATTAAAACTTACTATAATGGCTGCACTGGCTCAAAATGAAAATAAGAAAACTTCTCAAAGAGTAAAAGCAGGACAATTGATATCATTTCAAAATGGAGTATTCTATGGAACTGGCAATATACTTGGATATGATAAAGTTGGTAAAGACTTAGTAGTTAATGAAGAGCAAGCTGAAATAGTAAGATTTATTTATTCAGAGTATATAAGTGGTAAAGGAACATGTGCTATTGCAGATAAATTAACTAAACAAGAAGCAAGAACTTCAACTGGACTAACAAATTGGTCTGCAACATATATCTAGGGTGTTAAGAAATCCGTTTTATTCAGGTACTATAGTTTATAGGAAATCTTATGTACCGGATTATCTAGAACAAAAACCAAAAATGAATTATGGTGATGTTGATCAAGTAATAGTTGAAGGAAGCTTATCATATGAACAAAAAGGTAATCAATCAAAGAATGCCAAATCAAATTTATGGTATATTTTTATCCCAAAAAACTGTAATAAAACATTAGCTGAAATGAATGATGAGGAAAGAATAAATAGAAATGATGATAGAACTGATGCTACAATAGATTTTATTAATTGGATAAAAGAAAAGAAAATAAATGCATCAGTAAAAAAGCATGATTTATTAAAAAAATAGTAATTGAATTTTTGCTTATCTTGCCTTATAATGATATTGTAGGAGGCTAGATAAATGAAAAATAAGAATCAAAAAGAAAAGAAAAAAGATTCAAAAATTAAGACTTTTTTTCAAAACTTTCAAGATAACACACCAAAGTTAGATAAAAAAGATTGGATTATTATGGGGGTACTTGTACTTTTCTATTTTATTATTTCCTTTTATCATTTAGGAACTTTAGATAGTCCAAAGACTTATTATAAGTTTCAATATGAAGGAGATAGTATTGGAGTTATGATTCCAACTGGAGTGCAAGAAGTATCTAAACTTCGTTATTATACAGGTCCAGAAGTAGGAAGTTTTTCACTTTTGGCATCAAATGATGGAGAAACTTATGAAGAAATAGCTACTTTAAATGAAACTTATGTATTTGCCTGGGAAGATTTAGTGCTTGAAAATAATTTTAAATACTTAAAGTTTGTTTCACATGAAGAAGGAAGCTATTTAGGTGAAATTCAATTATATGACCAATATGGTAACAAGCTACTTACTAAAGCAACAGATGATCAAAGTAATGTGATTGTAGATGAAGCAGAAACAGTACCTGCTAAAATTAGCTATATGAATAGTAGTTACTTTGATGAAATATATTTTGCTAGAAGTGCTTACGAATATGCACATGGAATTGATGTTATGGAATGGACTCATCCACCACTTGGTAAACTAATTATGATGATACCAATTTTATTATTTGGTATGAGTACCTTTAGTTATCGTTTAATGGGAACAATAGCTGGACTTTTAATGATACCAGTTATCTATATTCTTGCTAAGAGAATCTTTAAGAGTCGTAAATGGGCAAGTTTAGCTGGTATTTTAATGACATTTGATACATTTCATTTTGCTCAAACTAGAATGGGCACAACCGATAGTTTCTTAGTATTATTTATTATGCTATCAGCATTATTTATGTACCAATATATTTCATTAGATGAAAAAGCAACCTTAAAAGCAAAACTTAAAAATTTATTCCTATCAGGATTATTTATAGGACTTAGTATCGCAACTAAATGGACAGGACTATATGCAGGACTTGCTTTAGCAATTGTTTTCTTTGTAGATTTAATCTATAAAGATATTAAGAAAAAGAAAAATAAAGAAAAAGAAATATTAGAATTAAACAAAATATTACTAATATCTTTATTTAGTATTTGTATTATACCAATTGCTATTTACTATATTACAGCATTATTAATATCAGCTAGTCTAGCAGTTAAATTAACAGTAGGATATTTTATTATATTAGTAATACTAGGATTAATTTATTATATTGTAAAAGTAAATAGAGAATCTTGGAAAGTAATAGCTGCTTGTTTTGTTTTCTTTATTATTATTCCTGTTATTATTTATATCTTATGTTATGTATTATTCCCTAATGTATATGGGTATACAGATAATAGTATTTCAGGAATTATAAATCAAATCAAAAATATGTATGATTATCATTCTAAATTAACAGCAACTCATGATTTTTCATCTAGTTGGTATAGTTGGCCAGTTATGACAAAACCAGTTTGGTATTATGTTGGATATTATGGTGGTAATGTTAAATCTACTATCGTCGGAATTGGAAATCCTGCTATTTGGTGGTGTGGTATTATTGCATTTATCTATCTTTTAATTAATTGTGTATGTACAAGAAAGAAAGAAAATCTATTTATTTTAGTATTTATTCTATGTACTTATTTACCATATGCACTAATTGGAAGAGTAATGTTTATGTATCATTTCTTCCCAACACTACCATTTATGATGTTAGCAATCGTATCACTAGTAAAATGGATTACTGAAAAAATGAAAAATAATAGTTTCTATATTTTCTATATTGCTTTAGTAATTTTACTATTTATTATTTTCTATCCAGTAGTTTCTGGTATGGTAACTACATCTGATTACATTGATAGTTTGAAATGGCTATCTAGTTGGATTTTCTAAAAAAATTAAAGAATTATCTTTTAAGATAATTCTTTTTTTGCTATAATAGGTTCAGGTGGTAAAAAATGTATGAGAAAAATAACAGAATAAACATACCACTAACCAGTAATTTACCAAGCATTGATTTACATGGTGAAGATCGTAAGTCATCAGAATTATTAGTGAAAGAGTTTTTAGATGATTTATGTAAATTAGGGTGCGTCCGTGGTATTATTATTCATGGAATTGGGACAGGAGTGTTAAAAAAACAAGTTCACGAAGTACTAAAAAGAGATAAAAGAGTAGAAAACTATTATATTGACTTTTTTAATGTAGGTTGTACTATTGTGGAACTAAAAAAGTAACCTAAAACAAATAATATTGACAAAAATCGAATTTTATGCTAAAATACACGGCATAAAACGAAGGGGGAATGTATATGTATACAGAAGAAAGAAAACATAGAAATCTAATTGTTGATTTCATCTTAAAACTAATTTTAATTATCATATTTGTTTTATTACTTATTTGGCTAGTACCATGGCCTAGTATGGATTCATTAAATCCATTAAAAGATCAAATTTTTAATGCAAACTTGCAAACAATGAAAGAAGCAGGAATTACTTATTTCACAACAGAAAGATTACCTGCAGAAGTAGGGGACAAAACTACTTTAACACTTCAAAAAATGTTAGATATGAAGTTATTAATTCCATTTACTGATAAAAATGGTAATTCATGTGATGTAACAGCTTCTTATGTATCACTTGAGAAAAAAGAAACTGAATACTTAATGAAGGTTAACTTAAAATGTGGGGAAGAAGAAAATTATATCTTAGTACATTTAGGATGCTATTCATATTGTACTACTGATATTTGTGAGGCTAAACCTAATAATACAGAAAAGCCATCTACTACACCAAAGCCAACAAATTCAAGTAAACCATCAACAAGTCCAACACCAAAACCAACATTAACACCCAAACCAACAGTAACTCCAACTTGGACACCAAAACCTACACCAACAGTCACTCCTACACCTACTGTAACACCAACTCCAACAGTGACACCAACACCTACCGTAACACCTACACCAGTAGTAAATAAAGAGTATGAATATTCAAAAACAACAAGTGCTACTTATAGTGAATGGTCAGCTTGGACAAAACATGTTAAAAAGAATAATGATGGTGTTGTATTTGAATTAACAGATACTAAAGAAACAGTAGATTTAGGTTCTATTTATACTAAGATTGGTACTAAATCAGCTGTATATGAACAAGTTCATACAACAAAAGATGTATTATATCAATCAGGTACTTATACATATAAAGTATGTACAAATTATACTTATACAGCAGATGCTAATACTATTTATAGAATAGATAGTGATTGGGCTTATGTAGAGAACTACTATAGAGGATATAATCCACCAGCTGATACTATGACATCTCGTTGGATTTTCCAAGGAATAGATTATAGTCAATGTGGTAACGATTGTACTAATCACCCTTATGTAGTTTATAAAGAGCAAACAAGAAAAGTTACAGCTTATACAGAATACTCTAATGTAACTGCAAGTTGTGCTAATGTAGAAGAACGTTCTATTCCACTATATGGAACTAGAAAAGTATCTGAATATAAGACTGTTCAAAAAGAACCTGCAAAAGATATCTACGCTTATGTAAGATATTATAAAGTTAGAACTCGTACATTATTATCAGAAGCAAAAACAGTATATAAATGGTCAAGTTATAATGATCAAACATTATTATCTCAAGGATATAGCTACACTGGAAAAACAAGAAATAAATAATAGGAGGGGTAAAACATGGATACAAACGATAAAATTGTTGGAACTGTGTTGGGACTAAACGAAAAAGAATACAGATCATTAGTAAAAGATGGAATGTCAAAGAATAAGGCTGCTTTAATAGCAGCTGAATCTGCTTTGATATTTCATGCTGATTCAGAAAAACATGAAATAGTAGATCTTACAAATTTCACTACAGATGAAAAAAGAGAATTTGTTAGACAATATTTTAATAACACTGAAATTGAAAATTGTAGTTATTTTGATGGTGATCCAAGATTAATTGATTCTCAAAATAGAGTAGAGAACCATTTAGAATATTTACCAATTGAAGTTCGTGAAGAAATCACAAATAGAGTAAAAAAAGAAGAAAAAGCTAAAGCTAAGGCAGAAGCAAAGGGTACAGCAGCTAAAGTAGTAGCCGGAGGTTTAGCAGGAGCTATTTTAGTTGGATTAGGTGCATATGGTCATAGTGTTCTTGGTAAAAATAAAGAAGACGAAATACCATTAGAAGAACAAACTGCTATTGAAATGCAATTAAAAGATGAGTCTTTACCAGAAAACTGGGAAGCTTATTCTTTAAATAGTATGGATACTACTCAAAAACAATTATTTATGAATAGTTATGATTGGTTAACTTCTGTTAATGCCCAAGAAAGCTGGGAAAAAGTAACTTTAACAGAAGAACAAATGAAAGAATATGGTTATTCTGATAGTGAATGTCTATATGGATTTACTGCAGAAGACGCTAATTCTTTAGCTCTTAGATTTGGACATTACGAAAAAGAAGATTATTTATCTCTTACTGGTGGCTATGAAATGGATACTGTTTCTATTATGAATGATGCTCATAGTCAAAGTAATGGTGCATTATCTAGAATTATTGCTTACTATATTAATAGTGATGAATGCCATTTAAATATTGATAAATTAATCAATTTTAATGAACAAGAGAAAGTAAAAATTAACGAATTTGAAACTTTATTTAATGAATATAAAACTTTAGATAATGAAAAGGGTAAAGAAAAAGAAGCAGAAGCTAAAATGAAAGAAATTAAAAAAGCACTTGTTAGCTATGCTCAAGATGTTGATTATGAACAAGACAATGCTAAGTCATACATTTTAAGAACATTCTTACCAGCTGCTTCTATTATTTCTCAAATTCATCAATATCAAGATAATATAGAAGTTAATTTATATGATACAAAAAAGAATGAAAATGTAACTAAGACAATTAAAACTGCTTTATTTGATGAAATTACTATGAGAACACTAGTAGAAGGTTTCAATGAAAGCGATGGTATTGGTGCATTTGATGCTGATTCCTTCTTAGAGGAACATGGTTTATCTAAAACAAGATATAATTTATTAAATACTGATGTTGGTACTAGTATTGCTGATCAATCTTGTGGTCCACAAGCACAAAAATTAGAAGAAGCAAATACATATATTGCAGATCAAAAATCATTAGATTTTAATAGTGAGGTTGCTTATGCAGGTGGTGCAGGTTTTGATTTAACAGGAATTAAACCTGAATTACTTGATAATGTTTCAACTGCTTATGATACAGCTACTAAGGGAACATATAATTCTGAAACTATCATTGAATTATTAAATAATCAACTAAAAGATAAACAAATTTATCCTAAAAATGTGGATTATTTTGAAAAATATGCTATTACAGAAAAAGCAATTGCATATAAAAATGCACATGGTGTGACTGCTAATGGAAAAGTAGGAGATATTATTAAGTCTACTACACAAAAAGGAATTACTGCAACGCCTGAGCAATTATCTAGTGTTAATGCTGCAGTAAGAGACCATAGTGGTAAGGTCGTTAGTGCTGAAATAGCAATGGCTGAAGCTAGACAAGAAGAGGTAAATAAAACTGGCATATATGATGCATCTACTCCTGCAGCTGAGAAAAAAGCAGAAGAACAAGCAGCTAATAGTCAAGGAGCTAAAGATAGACAAGCACTTTTAGCAAATGTTTACGGTGCTACTTATAACTATTTTGCTGGTAGTAACGTTTGCTCTACATCTGCTAGTTATGATGCTAGTTGGGCAACTTCCAGCGATGCTGAAATTGTAGATAACTATAATTTAGGTAAAAGTGATGGACTTCAGTGGAAAGCTGATGAAGAAAAGAAGCAAAATAATGGTGGCGGAAGCACTTACGGTGGTGAAACTACTATTGATAAAGAATTTAAAGATTCTGAAACTTCTAAAACAGAAACATCTCCAGTTCCAAGTGTAGATAATAGAACTGAAAATAATGTTACCCCAGCTCCAGTACCTACACCTGAACCAACACCTACACCAACGCCAGTGCCTGGTAGCAATGGTGGAGATATTCATATTGATGATGAATTTAAAGATGCAAAAATTGATGGAGATCTTATTTATGTTCCTAAAGAAACAACAACTAATGAAGGCTTTTCTAATGAAGCACCAAGTAATTTTGCTCCAGTTGTAGAAGATGTGCAAACAACAGAATCTAGCAATAATTATTTTACACCCGATGAATTAGATGAAATCATAAAGAACATGGATGATAAAGAATTAGCTGAATTAACTGCTACAGAATCATTAGAAGAAACTAATGAAATGGTAAAAACAAAATAAAAATAATTGACAATTATGTATAATTTCTATATAATAGAATAGAAATTAAAAGGAAAGAGATTTTAAAATCCACCTGACGATAGCGAATAGCCGTAGGTAAAAAGCCAAATATATAATAATTAATATTATAATTAGGTCTTTTAAGGTGGATTTTATATCCATCTTTTTATATTTTATGGAGGTGTTTTTTATAGCAAGTAACAAGAATAATCAGCCTATTAATGAGCAGATTAAAGCAAGTCACGTTCTAGTAATTGGACCAAATGGAGAGCAAGTAGGAGTAAAACCAATCCAAGATGCCTTAACATTAGCTAATTATGCTGGATTAGATTTAGTTATGTTAAATCCAAACCAAGATCCACCTGTTTGTAAAGTAATGGATTATAATAAATATCGTTATGAAAAGCAAAAGAAGGAAAAAGAAGCATTAAAAAAACAAAAAGCTAATAGTTCAGAATTAAAAGAATTCCGTTTATCTCCAGTAATTGATGTAGGAGACTTCGATACCAAATTAAAACAAGTAACAAAATATCTTGAAAAAGGTGACAAAATCAAATTATCAATTCGTTTCAAAGGAAGACAAATGGCACACACTGAACTTGGTCGTGAAGTATTAGACAAGTTTGCAGCAAGATTAGAAAATATTTCTACTATTGAGCAAAATGCTAAATTAGATGGTAGAACTATGATTATGTTATTAGCACCAAAAAAAGAAAAGTAATATAGGAGGAACTTATGGGAAAATTAAAAACACATAAAGGAATGAAAAAAGTACTTAATATTAGAAAAAGTGGTACTATCACAATTGGACACCCAGGAACTAGACATAACACTGGTAGTAAATCAGCAAATTTTAATAGAAAAGGAAGAAAACAATCTGGTTTAAGTAAGGCAGATCAAAACAGATTTAAAAATATTATTTAGTTTTAAAGTATTAAGGAGGAAAAATTATGGCAAGAGTAAAAAATGGAGCTACAACAAAAGCTCGTCATAAAAAAGTATTAAAACAAGCAAAAGGATACTTTGGTAGTAAACATAGATTATATAAAACTGCTAAAGAACAATTAATGCATTCAGGACAATATGCATTTAGAGACCGTAAACAAAAGAAAAGAGATTTCAGAAAATTATGGATTACTCGTATCAATGCAGCATGTCGTGAAAACGAAATCAGTTATTCAAGATTTATTGAAGGGTTAACAAAAGCAGGTGTAGAAGTTAACAGAAAGATGTTATCAGAAATCGCTATTAACGATTCAAAAGCATTTACTGAATTAGTTAATGTTGCTAAAGACGGATTAAACGGTAAAGTAACAAAACAAGAAGTAGTAAAAGAAGAAAAGAAAGCTGCTCCTAAAAAAGAAGCAAAAGAAGAAAAAAGTGAAGTAGCAGATTTATCTAAATTAACAGTAGCTGAATTAAAAGCTATGGCAAAAGATAAAAATATCGAAGGATATACTTCAATGAAAAAAGCTGAACTTGTAGAAGCATTACAAAAATAAACATATTAATGAATTTACTAACCGAGTGCCAAATGGTGGTTAGTTTTAGAAATTAGTAGAAGATAAAACGAAAAGGAGAAAATTATAATGACAGTAGTTTCAATGAATTATTTATTAGAAGCAGGTGTACATTTTGGACACCAAAAGAGAAGATGGAATCCAAAAATGAAGGAATATATCTTCACAACTAGAGATGATATTTATATTATCGATTTACAAAAAACATCTAAAAAGATTGATGAAGCATATAAAGCTTTAAAAGAAATCGCTGAAAATGGTGGTAAAGTTTTATTTGTAGGTACTAAGAAGCAAGCTCAAGAAGCAGCTGAAGAATGTGCTAACAGAACTAACATGTATTTCGTAAATGAAAGATGGTTAGGTGGTACTTTAACAAACTTCAAAACTATTCGTTCTAGAATTAAGAGATTAGAAGAAATCGAAAAAATGGAACAAGATGGAACATTTGATGTTTTACCTAAAAAAGAAGTTATTCAAATTAAGAAAGAATATGAAAAATTAAATAAAAACTTAAGAGGAATTAGAAATATGAAGAAAGCACCAGATGCTATGATTATTGTAGATCCTCGTAAGGAAGAAATTGCTATTAAAGAAGCACACATTTTAGGAATTCCAGTATTTGGTGTTGTAGATACTAACTGTGATCCTGATATGGTTGATTATGTAATCCCAGGTAATGATGATGCTGTTAGAAGCGTTAAATTAATGATTGGTGCTTTAGCAAACGCTATCAGTGAAGCAAATGGAACAGAAATGGTTGATTACTTAACTGATGAAGATAAAGTAAAAGCTAAAAAAGAATCAAAAGAAACAAAAAAAGAAGAAACAGAAGTAGTTGAAAAAAAATCAGCTCCTAAAAAAGAAGAAAAACAAGAAGTAAAAGAAGATAATACAGATTTATCTAAATTAACAGTAGCTGAATTAAAAGCTATGGCAAAAGATAAAGGTATCGAAGGATACACTTCAATGAAAAAAGCTGAACTTTTAGAAGTTTTAAATAAATAATTTTAGGAGGATGAAAATATGTTTAGTGCTAGTGATGTAAAAGACTTAAGAGAAAGAACCAATGCCGGAATGATGGATTGTAAGAAAGCCTTAGAAGCATCAAACGGAGATATGGATCAAGCTATTGAATGGCTAAGAAAAAATGGTATGGCAAAAGCTGCTAAAAAAGAAGGAAGAATTGCTGCTGAAGGTATTACTAAAATGTTAGTAGATGGTAATCAAGCAGTAATCTTAGAAGTAAACTCTGAAACAGATTTCGTTGCAAAAAATGAAAAGTTTATTGAGTTTGTAAATAAGTTAGCTGATGTTATTATGAAAAGTGATGCAACAGATATGGAAAGTGCTTTAGCGCTTACTACTGAAGAAGGAACTGTTAGTGATATGGTTGCTGCAGCTGTTGCTCAAATTGGAGAAAAAATATCTTTTAGAAGATTTACTAGACTTACTAAAAATGATAACCAAGTATTTGGTAGTTATTCACATATGGGAGGAAGAATTGCCGCTTTAGTATTATTAAATGGTACTGATCAAGAGGCTGCTTATGAAATAGCTATGCATGCTGCTGCTATGAATCCTCAATATGTAAAATCAAGCGAAGTTCCAACTGAAGTATTAGAAAAAGAAAAGAGTATCATGAGAGAAGAACTTCTTAAAGAAGGAAAACCTGCTGATAGAATTGAAAATATCTTAGTTGGAAAAGTAAACAAATATTATTCTGAAATTTGTTTAGAAGACCAAATCTTCATTAAAGCTGAAAATAAAGAAACTGTAAAAGCTTATGCTGAAGCTCATGGTTGTGAAATCGTTAACATGGTTCGTTATGAAGTTGGTGAAGGAATCGAAAAGAAACAAGAAAACTTTGCTGAAGAAGTTATGAATCAAATTAATGGTTAATTATAAAAAGGTAGATATGTCATTTAGTTGATAATATCTATTTTTTTTACACATAATCCATAAAAATAGTAATTTTTAGTGCAACTCTTACTAAATTATGCTAAAATATAGTCATAAAGTAAATAAAGGAGAATTTGAATACATGAATACAGAAGTTATTAATTTAACAGAAGAAAAAATGAACAAAACATTAGATAATTTAGAGCATCGATTTGTAACAGTTCGAGCTGGACGTGCTAATCCTTCTAGCTTAGATGGAATTACTGCTGATTACTATGGTAGTCCAACACCATTAAAACAATTAGCAACAATTTCAGTACCAGAAGCAAGACAGTTATTAATCAAGCCATTTGATAGAAGTTGTCTAGGAGCAATTGAAAAAGCTATATTTGAATCTAATTTAGGGTATACTCCTAATAATGATGGAGAAACAATTCGTATTATTATTCCCGTTTTAACAGAAGAAAGAAGAAAAGAATTGACTAAACAAGTTCGTGCTATGGCAGAAGATGCTAAAGTTTCTATCAGAAATATTAGACATGATGCTAATGAAGACATTGAAAAAGAGGAAATATCAGAAGATGAACAAAAAAATTTACAAAATCGAGTTCAAGATTTAGTAAATAAATACAATAAACTAATAGACGAAAAAACCAAAGAAAAAGAAAATGAATTAATGACGGTATAAAAAGAAGTATTTGCTTCTTTTTATTTTAACTAGTCAAATTTAAAATAGAAAGTATGTTTTAAAGAAGTCAACTATGAAAGAGAGGAAAAAAACATGGAATTAGATTTTCAATTTGATTTAGTAAGTACTGTTTTCTTGATAAGAGATTACCAAGGAAAAATTATGAAGTATAGTCGCATTGTACCAGATAGTTTTAGTTATATGATAAATATAGGAAGTAATATCTATTACGATAAAGAATTAGATAAAGCTTGGAGTAAAAAAAGTAGTTTAATTGCGATAGAGGGTTGTCAATATATTCAAGAAGAATATACTGATGTTACAGACCTTTGGAAACAAAATAAGGAACTTTTATATCAATTAAAAACAGATACCCTAACTAAAATATCAAATTTAAAAGCAGTAGAAGAGAAAAAACAGGAAATTATCAATTCTCATCAATCATGTTCTTTAGTAATGTGTGACTTAAATAATTTTAAAATGATTAATGATGTCTATGGACATTTAATTGGTGATCAATGTTTAATAGAAGTGGCTTCTTTATTTAATCATAAAATTTCTCCATTTGATTTAGTTGCTAGAATTGGTGGAGATGAATTTTTGTTTATTTTTAATTCTGATAATAAAGAAGAAGTACAAGAGAAAATGGATGAAATTCAAAGAGATGTTGAAGATTTAGGAAAAAGATTAAACTTACCTTTATCTGTATCAGTAGGTATTTCTGTATTTAAACCAAATGACAATTGGAATGAAAAAAGACAAGAAGCAGATGAGGCATCATATTATCATAAAAGAAAAACAAAGAGTAATAGAATTTAGATAGACTTACAATAGTAGGTCTATTATTTTTTTTAAATTCATAATGTATAATTTTGACAATCTAAATAACTAGTAACTAGAAGTATTAGTGTATTTAGAAATTAATGATATAATCAAAGTAAGTAATCTAATTTAGATATATTTAAAGTTACTAATATATTTAGAAAAGAGGTAAAAGAATGTTTTATAGTTATAAAGGTAATAGTGATAGTTATGAAATTAGAAAAATGTCACCATATTTTTTGAAAAGGTATTTTTAATAATTACTTTATATCGAAGATTATCATTTTGGTTATATTGATAGAGTGTAAGGATAATTAAAATATATTTGTAAGGAGAAAATAATAATGAAAAAACTAATAGGTATTGAAATTGTATTTTGCTTACTTTGCTTTATTATCAATTGGTATCAAAATTACATTATAAGTTATTTTAATATATTTACATTTTGTATTAAAAAATGGTATAGAATTTAAAGTTTTAGCAGATAGTTCTGCTGATATTTTGTTGTCTACGACTAAAAATTCGCAAAATATCATCAATTACTTATTAACAAAAAATTCTGAAATTATAATTGAAAATGAAGTTCTGAAAAATAAATTGAGTCTGCATTAATTATACTTATGATATTTTGTTTGTATCTAATATATATGATGAGGGAAGTATAAAATATGATAGAAATAGAACAAAATGAGAATAAAAGTAAATATTTATGATATTCTTATAGAAGAAGATTATCTTATGAAGCAACAGTTAAAATAATTGCTTAGAATTGCTAGGCGTTTATTTATTAAAAGAAGCAAAGTGACATTATTTATAGAAAAAAATAAATATAAGGAGTAATAAATGGATTGGAAAAAGTATTCAAAAGAATTGTTATGTAATATTTCAAATGATTATAATGAATTATGTAAATTAATAAATTTGAAAGATGCACCACGTTGGAGAAACTTATCGTACTCGTTGGTTTGTGAAAAAAATATTGTAAGTATGATTATGGGTATATTAGATGGAAAAGAATATCATTATAATATGGATATTCCTCTAAAAAAGTGTATCGATATCAAATTACCTAAAGAACAAAGTGATGAAAAAAGTTGGCAACCAGATTTAGTAATTCAAGATAAGGATAATAATATTGTTGCGATCATTGAAATTAAATATCAAATAGGTTACTGGGAATATGGTAAAGATATTGAAAAAATCAAAAATCATAAGTACGAGAATAAAACAATATTTGTTAATTTGCTAGAAAGTAATCATGGCAAAAAAGTAAAACAAGCAGTAGATAAATTCAAGAATACAGGTATTGAATTTTATACTTTATATAATTCAAATGTAATATACAATGAAATAAATGGTAATAAATTTGAAAATATATATGATGATAAACAACATGGCTTTGAAGCTTTTATTGAAAAAATCAAAAACTTGTAAAACGATATAAATGTTTTAAAGTTTACAAATATAAACAGTAATAATTTTAGATTACTATATTGGAGGGAAAATTATGTATGAACAATATGTAAATTTAAATAATAATTCTAGAGAATATTTTTTAACTTTATTAAATAATGAGATAAAAGATAAACCTACTCTTGAAAGATGCAAGAAAGAAATAGATTTACTTTATGATAAAGGACTATTATTTATTATAGAATTATTACATAAGTACAAGAAAAATGAAAAGTCAGTAAGTTTTCATTTTAAAGGTATGGCTAATAACTTATTATTACTTTATGTCCTTGGTATTAGTAAAGTTGATCCTATCAAATATAATTTACCGTATGAATTGTTTACTGATAAAACTTTACGTATTGATTTCATAAATGGTTGCTCATTGGATTTTGTAAGTTCAATGAATCAGTATAATCAAGATTTTAAAATAGTTAAGGGTTCGTTTGAACCTAGTAATGTTTATGAAATAAACGAGTTGGAAGATAAACACTATTTGTTTATTCCAAGTTATGTACAACCAAATAATATGACATTTAGATTAAATGAGTTTAATCAGTTTGAAACTATTGAAGATTACCATACATTTAAAGATAAATACATAATAATTAGACTAGATGATAAAACTCTAATACAAGGAAATGAAGTTAATCTTAAATATGCTATGAAGACTACATTTGAGAAAGAAATATCAAGTAGTCTTAAACCAAAGACAATAGATGACTATGCTAAAATAATATCATTAGCACACGGAACTCATGTATGGAAGAAAAATCAAGAGGAATTATTTAAGCAAGGAAAGATTAATATACATAATATAATTTCTAATCGTGAAGACATATATGAGTACCTTATAAATCATTCAATTGAACATGATGTCGCAATAGAAATTGTTAAACAATTAAGTAAATCAAGAATAAATAGATCAAATGAATTGTGGCAGAAATACCTTAACATTATGAAAGAACATAATTGTGATGATATGTTTATAAATATATTATCAAAAATGTTATACATATTTGGTAGAGGTCAAGCAATTAGTGAATGCTTATTTGCACTTGATGAAGTAAATTATTATTCCTTGGAAGATTAATCTTTACTATTGATTTTTATAGTTAGTATAGATATATAGACAATAAATTTTAAACACTACGATACAATATCAACACTTGAAAAGACAAATAATGACAAAATTCTAAAGTTATAAAAGAATAAGAATAAATATCAAAAATCAATTAATAGCTTTTTCTCTTTAAATATATTTAAAAACAATTCTCTAAATGTGATAAAATATATATTGGAAGTGGTAAAATGTCTAATACAAAGAAGATAATTTTTATTATAATATTTCTATTATCTATAATTGCTTTATTATTTGTTTATAATGATGATTTTTTATATTCAAAACAAATTATTAAAATAATAAAGATTGATACGCTAAGTGAAGAAATATCTCAAAATTCATTAGGATTAGAAGAAAAGTATTATACAAAGAAGATAACAGGTATCATAACTAATGGAAAGCAGAAAGGAAATAAAAAAACTATCTCATATGATGAATCTTATTCATCTGTTGTAACAGATAAATATAAAGTTAATGACAAGCTAATATTAGATGCAAGTGGTATTGAATTAAAAAGAGATTTTTATCTAACTATAATGATTGTAGTATTTTTAAATCTACTTTATATAGTTGGTTCTTATAAGGGATTACTATCTGTATTAAGTATTTTTTTGAATTTAGTAATTTTTTATATTGGTTTATCTTTATATTTTAAAGGTATTAATTTATTATTTTTATGCGTAATAGAAATGATTATTTTTTCTATTATTTCTTTGATATTATCGAGTGGACTGAATAAAAAAACATTGTCAGCAATTTTATCTGTAATTATATCAACATTAATAATGTTAGCTATACTTATAATTATTGTAAATTTCAATGGCTATAATGGTATAAATTTCAATGAATTATCATTTTTGACTGTTCCTATCGAAGATATTATATTACCAGAACTACTAATTGGCTCAACAGGTGCAATCATGGATGTAGCTATTACAATTGCATCGTCTATATCAGAACTTATTCAAAAAGACAATAATATATCTATTAAAAGTTTGAAAAAATCTGCTAGAGAAATAGGAAAAGATATAATGAGTACGATGAGTAATGTTTTGTTTTTTACTTATTTATGTTCAGGACTTCCTATTTTTGTATTGGCATTACGTAATGGATTTTCAATGTATAATTATATTTCAAGTAATTTTACATTAGAACTAACTAGATTCTTAATTGGAAGTATTGGGATTGTTTTAACCATTCCAGTATCAGCACATGTATCAATTAAATTGATGAAAAGAGGTGCAAAATGAATATAATATTAATTGTTTTATTATTCTTATTAATGATTTATATTGATACCAAAAGAGGAATAAAGTTGTTTTTATCTATAATATTTAATTTTATTATTCTAATGATTATTTTTTACTTAATTGCTATTGGCTTAAATCCTATAATTTGTTCTTTAATAGGTTGTTTTGTAATAAGTTATATAATATTATATTATGTAAATGAAAGAAATATTAAAACAGAATCTAGTTTGAAATCAGTTGTTATTGTACTAATTATATTATCATTTCTTATATTTTTTGTAACAAAAATATCACGAATAGCTGGCTTTGGATATGAATCATATGAAGAAATAAATATGTTTTCCTATGATGTAAGAATAGACTTTACTGATATTGCAATTTCTATGATACTGATTAGTTTAATTGGTGCAACGGTTGATTCTTCCATAGCAATATCATCAGCATTATACGAAGTGTATGATAATAATAAAAATTTATCAAAAAAAGATTTATTTTTATCAGGAATGAATATTGGAAGAGATATACTATGTACAACAAATAATACTTTAATGTTTGCTTTTTTAGGTGAATTTATGACCTTATTAATCTGGTTTTATAAAGGAAATTATTCATTTTTAGAAATTGTAAATGCAAAGACATTTGCATCAGAAATGATAAAAATATTCTTTAGTGCTATAGGTTGCATTATAGTTATACCTATAACTGCATATATTACTGCAGGAACATTGAAAAGAAATAGTAAAAACAACTAAATAAAATTATATGATTTAAAATGTAAGCAATTAAAAGAACATTTAAATAAAATAATAGTTCTTTTTTTCTTTTCATATGATTAATTAGGTGATAGTATGTTTTTTAAAAAGATTGATTCTAGAATTAAACTATTATTTTTAATAATATTACTAATGTTTTTATTTATTGTATTAAGAGTTGCCTATATTCAACTAATTAGCTATGAAAAATTATCTATTTTAGCTAGTGACTTATGGAGTAGGGATTTACCAATTGAAGCTAATAGAGGGCTTATATTAGATAGAAATGGCGTAATTCTTGCTGATAATCTTACTACTACTTCTTTGGTATTAATTCCTAATCAAATAAAAGATAAAGAAACTACTAGTAAGGAATTAGCATCTATTTTAGGAGTTAGTAAAGAGGAGATGGATAAACATGTAAATAAAATATCTTCAATAGAAAGAGTTCATCCTGAAGGAAGAAGATTATCTTATGAAGTGGCAGATAAAATAAGTAGCTTAGAATTACCAGGTGTTTATTTAGTAAAAGAAGCAAAGAGGTATTATCCATATGGTACTACTTTATCTCATGTACTTGGTTATGTTGGAATTGATAATCAAGGTCTAAGTGGTCTGGAATTAGAATATGATAAGTATCTATCTGGAGAAAGTGGTGCAATTAAGTATTTTTCAGATGCAAAAGGAAATAAACTTGAATTATCTGATATTTATGTAGCACCTACTAGTGGAATGAATTTACAACTTACGATTGATTATAATATACAAATGTCTTTAGAAAGAGAACTTGATAATGCTGTAAAAGCTTTTAATCCTGATATGGCACTTGCTGTTGTAATGGATCCTAATACTGGTGAGATTTTAGCTATGTCTTCTCGTCCTACTTATGATCCTAATAATTATCAAAATTATACAATGGAAGTATTAAGTCGTAATTTACCAATATGGGCATCATACGAACCAGGTTCTACTTTTAAAATTACTACTTTTGCAGCAGCTTTGGAAGAAAACTTAATCGATATGGATAATGATCATTTTTATGATTCTGGAAGTGTTCATATAGGTGGAGCAAGAATTGGTTGTTGGAAAGCAGGAGGACATGGTGATCAAACTTATTTACAAGTGCTTCAAAATTCATGCAATCCAGGTTTCGTTAAATTAGGGCAGATGCTAGGAAAAGAAAAACTATTTTCATATCTCGATTTATTTGGATTTGGTTCTAAAACAGGAATTGATTTAAACGGAGAAAGTAAAGGTATTATTTTCCCAATGGAAAAAGTAGGGGAGTTAGAATTAGTAACAACAGCTTTTGGTCAAGGAGTAAGCGTAACTCCAATTCAACAAGTAACGGCTGTATCTTCTATAGTAAATGGTGGTAACCTTTATAAACCTTATGTAGTAAAGGGAATACTAGAGCCTGAAACAAATACTATGATTCAAGAAAATAAACCAACTTTAGTCAGAAATACCATTTCAGAAGCAACTAGTTTAAAAATGCGTAGAGCCCTAGAAAGTGTTGTTGCTTTAGGTGGAGGAAAAGCAGCATATATTGATGGATATCGTGTTGGAGGTAAAACAGGAACAGCTCAAAAAGTAGAAAATGGTAGATATTTAGTAGGAAACTATATCATGAGTTTTATGTCTGTTGTACCTTCTAACAATCCACAAGCAGTTTTATATATAGCTCTTGATAATCCTAAAAATACAGCACTACTTTCCAGTTATACAACTACTCCTATTGCTAGACGTGTATTATTGGATATTATTGATGCCTTAAAAATAGAAAAACAAGAAGGTCAAATAGAAAAGGATTATACATGGGAAGATAAAGTTTATTATGAAGTACCAAATGTAGAAGGTCTAGAAGTAAAAGAAGCTAAGAAATTATTAACCAACTGGAAAATAGAATATGCAGGAAGTGGCAATAAAGTAATCAGTCAAAGCCCTAAAGCAGGTGAAAGACTAGCGGCTGATGATACTATTGTCTTAATGTTAGGTAACTAAAAGATCTAGTTTTTGCTAGATCTTTTCCATACTTTAAAAATAATAATTCCGATAATAACGAATCCATCTAAAATAATGATAGCTCTATACATAAGAGGTGCTTTATAAGTTAAAGTATATGTGTTTTCATTGCCTATAAATTCTATTAGTCCAAATTCATTTTCGTAAAACTTAATTTTCTTATTGTTGGAATCTCTTAATTCATATCCAACATAATAAATCTTTGGCAGTTCAATCTTTTGCTTATGGTCTGTTTCTATTTCAAATTTTAAAAATCTACTACTATTTCTTGTAATAGTATAAACACAATCATCACATTTAATTTCTCTTTTTTTACTATTAAAATAATCTAAATTCTCATTAGCTGAAATAGGAAGATATTCTCTTGAATTACCCATACCAAAATTATAATCTATATCAGAATCTAATAAATAAGTATAATTCATCATACTTTTAATAAATGGTATTTCAGTAACTATTAATAAACAAGTAAAAATAATAGTAGCAATTTTTAATTTTTTAATACTTAGTTTAGTAAAACAAATTGGAGCAATAATACTAAGTGATACTGTTATAAAAGTTTGAAGTCGCCATGGAAATTGTATCATGTAGAAGAACTTTGGTAATAAATTCCAAGGAAATACTTTAAGACACATAATAAAATTAATTAAAAATAATATAATAAAATAGTATAAGTTTTTATTTTTATTTTTATCTTTAATAATGATAAACCAACTGATTAAAAAAGTAATAATTACTAAAATATTAGTAAATTGTGGAACTTCCCAACTATAATCATTTAATGGAATAATAAAACTTTTTAATGATAAAGTAGAAGCATTGATATCTTTTATATTAGCCATATAGCCATCAGTAAATACCGAATAATTACCACCCATTTTTTGACTAACTAATAGTGTTAAGAATGGTAAGACAATCATACTTACTATAGAAATTCCTCTTAATAGTTTTAAAATGTTTTCTTTTTGGAATAATTGCTTATAGAAAAATAGAGCCCATATTATTATAAATAAAGTAGCATATAAAGACATAACTAAGTGTGAAAGAATAAGACCAGAATAACTAACTACAAATAAAACTAAATACTTTTTATTATTGATTAAACGGTTTAAACTAAGGAGTATCATAGGGAAAAATAGAAAAATAAATATTTCATTATAACTACTTCTGACAATCATATCACCCATACGATAAGGTGTTAATAGATAAATAATAGAGCTAAGTAGTGAAGTATATTTATTTTTAGTTAAATCAAAAGCTAAATAGTATATGATAATTCCTGATGATATAGAAACTAATAGATACATAAAAACTAAACAGTTATCAGCACCAAAATCAAGAAATCTAAAAATTCTATTTACATATCCACCAATGTAATGTGGTAGTGGTGCATAAAATAAATGAGTTCCATATCCTAAGCCATTTCCAATAATATTGCTAATCTTTGGAAGAGGATTAGTTAATCTCATAGTATTACTAATATCTTTTATATTAGCTAAATGAAATCGGGTATCATGACCTAATACATTACTTTTTACTAATAAAGGAAATATCGATAGAACACTTATGATAATAATAATGAATACTATATGCCTTTTTTTCATAAAATCACTGCCTTTTAATATAATTATACTAATTTTTAGGAATTAAACAAATTATATTTTAAAGTAAAAAGTTATTTATAAATAATAAGAGTAGATAAAGAAGGAAGAACTCATAGATATAGTTAATAAAATAAATAGATAAGGAATACGATTTTGTATTCCTTTTAGTATAATTGAAATAAGGTATCATATAATGAATTAACGAGATGGTATCACTATATAGTGTAAAATTTTGTATATTGATATAAATGTTCTTCGGTAAAAAGTAAAAGTGTAGTATAATGTTTAAAGAAACAGGAGTGATAATATGCTAATTCTAACAAAATCAGTATTTGCGATTATGATTGGCTTTTTATGTTCTGTAGTATTAGGTCTGATTTTAATACCATCGTTAAAAAAATTAAATGTTGGTCAAAGAATTAGTGTATTTGTAGGAGAAAGTCATCGTAAAAAAGAAGGAACACCTACCATGGGTGGCTTGATTTTTATTTTTTCTACCTTATTTACAACTTTCCTATTACTAATTACACATAAAATTGAATATACCACTAATTTAGGAATTGTTTTAGTTGTTTTTATTGGTTATGCCATTATTGGTTTTCTAGATGACTATCTAAGTATTAAAAGACATAATAATGAAGGATTAACCGAAGTACAGAAATTAATAGGTCAAGTTATCATAGCTTTGATATTTTTCTATATGTATATTAGAAATGGTGGTCAAACAGCTTTAATTGTATCAACTTTAGGGATTCATATTGAAATGGGTTGGGTATACGGTTTATTTATTCTTTTCCTATTAGTAGGGGGATCTAATGCTGTTAACTTAACAGATGGTCTAGATGGGTTAGCTGGAGGATTATCGGCAATTGCCTTTATTGCATTTAGTTTAATTTCTATGGTTGTTGGTTTTGAAGATATGGGAATATTTACCTTTATCTTAGCAGGAAGTATTTTAGGATTTTTAGTTTTTAACACTTATCCCGCTAAAGTATTTATGGGAGATACTGGTAGTCTTGCCTTAGGTGGTGTTATGTCTACAATTGCGGTACTTACTCACCGTGAAGTAACTTTAGCAGTAGTAGCAAGTATCTTTATTATTGAAACATTAAGTGTAATTCTACAAGTATTTTGGCTTTACGTATTTAAGAAGAAATTATTCTTAATGACACCACTTCATCATCATTTTGAAAAACTATGTTGGAAAGAACAAGATATCGTTAAATTATTTTGGGTTGTTGGCTTAGTTCTAGCAATGGGTGGTATTTTCTTTGGAGTATGGTTATAAAGAAAGAGTGATGAGATGAAAAAGCGAAAATTTGACTTAGTTCTTTTTATCGCTGTAATACTCTTAATACTATTTGGACTCATAATGATTTATTCTGCTTCTTCTATTTGGGCAGAGTATAAGTTTCACGATAGTTTTAAATATGTGAAACAACAGTCATTATTCATTATAATAGGAATCGTACTAATGATTACAATATCAAAACTAGATTATTCATGGTATTATAAAAAGACAAACTTAATTTTAACTGTTTGTCTATTTTTATTAGTTTTAGTTTTAATTCCAGGTATTGGTAGTGTCAGAAATGGGAGTCGTAGTTGGTTTGGTATTGGTTCTTTTGGAATTCAGCCAAGTGAATTTGCGAAACTTGGACTCATTATTTTTACGGCCAAGTATTTATCAAACAATAATAAATTTTTAAAAGATATTAGAAAAGGCGTTATTCCTATTTTAATAGTTTTATTTACCGTCTTTGGTCTAATTATGCTACAACCTGACTTTGGTACAGGAATGATTATTGTAGTAAGTATTTTAGCTATGTTGTTTATTGCTGGAGTAAATATTAAATTCTTTATTGGTTTAGGTGTTTTAGGAGTAGGGGGAATTGTTTTTCTAATTTTAATAGCACCTTACAGAATGGATCGTATTACTTCTTTTATCAATCCATGGAAAGATCCGCTTGGAACAGGATTTCAAATTATTCAAAGTTTATACGCAATAGGTCCAGGTGGATTACTAGGACAAGGCTTTTTAAATTCTAGGCAAAAACAATTTTATTTGCCAGAACCACAAACAGATTTTATTTTTTCTATTATTAGTGAAGAGTTTGGTTTCTTAGGAGTAGTTATCGTTAGTGTTTTATTTATTACTATTTTATATCGTGGAATTAAAATTGCCTTAAGCTGTAAAGATAGTTTTCCAAAATACTTAGCTTTTGGTATGATATTTCAGATTTTAATTCAAGCAGTCATGAATCTAATGGTGGTAATTGGCTTAATTCCAGTTACAGGTGTAACCTTACCATTTTTAAGTTATGGTGGCTCTAGTTTATTAATTACATTAGTTAGTATTGGAATACTACTAAATATTAGTAGGTATCAAAAATAAAAGATAAATCTTTTGTTAATTTTTTGTAGATATCTATTTGCACCATTGAAAAAATTAAGATATAATAAACCTAGAATTTATATGGGGAGTATGTGTATGAAGTTAAATTCAAAAAAATGTTTTGTGATAATTTTTATAATATTATTTGCAGTAGTAGTTACTTTTCTTTATCTGAATAGTAATTTAAAAAAATCAAATAAAAAGATTGAAAAAGATAGTGGCAATACTGAGATTAAAACAGAAGAACAAAATAAAGATTCTAATTTAGAAATTGAACAAGTTGGAAATCAATCTGATAGTGATAAAGAGAATACAACTAGTAATTCTTCTAAAAATTCATTATCTACAGAAAAAGATAAAACAAATTCTAATCAAAAAAATAATAGTAATAATAGTAATAGTGACACAACTGTGAAACCTAATAACAATAACAATAACAAATCTGATACTAATAAAAATACCAATAAAACAGATACTAAGACAGATAATAATCAGAATAATAAAACAGATACTAATAAAGAAAATAATAGCACTGGTTCTTTAACTAATCAAAATAATAATGCTAATAAGCAAGAGACTAATAAAGTAGAAAAACCAACTCCTTCACAAACACCATCACCATCACCAAAAACACAAGAGCAAATTAATAATGAATACAGAAATCAAATTCGAGCAAAATATAATGTTTCTATTGGTTATAAAGATGAGTTAGATGGTAATTATGCCAATGATTATGCAATACCAACTAAAATCTATGATGATGATGAAATATATAGTCATTTAAAAAAAATAGACAGTGCTTTAAGCAAATACCCTAGTTCCTTCTTTAAAGAAATTAAAAATAAATGGAAACAAGTTACTATTTATTTAGTTAAAAGTATAAAAGATGGTACTGCTGGGTTGACAGATAATAGAAATCCTAATACAACAATTATTTTACTGGATACAGGAAGTTATTTGTTTGAAAGCACTCTACATCACGAAATGATGCATTATATAGACTGTTATTTAGCAACTATTATTGGAGCTAGTGCTTTGGAAAATAGTATGGCAGAGTTTAATCCTCAAGGATTTGTTTACGGAAATCAAAATAATGATTATGTTTACTTTTTTTCAAATCCATACTATTTTATATCTAGTTATTCTAAAACAAATTATAAAGAAGATAGGGCAGTTATTTTTGAAGATATGATGTTCAGAAGTTTAAAGAAAGAATACTATGTAAAGGGTAATCCTATCAATGAAAAAGCTAAAGTAATTAGTAAGCAGTTAAGTACTTATTTTGACTCTGTTTCTGATAATGTAGTAGAACATTGGGAAAGATTTATTGCTTGGTAAAATGTACTTTTCCGTTCATTTTCGTTCGTTTTCGGTAAAAATTAACTGAAAGTAGAGGTAAAAATACCGAAAACGAACGAAAATCTACAGAAACTTAAAAAAATAAACATTTTTAAAAAAAATACTTTAAAATAAAAAATGTAGCAGAATGCTACATTTATTTCATTTCTTCTAACTCGGTTGTTAAAGCTGGATAATATTCAATAATATCAGAAAAATGACAATTTAAGAAATTACAGATTCTAGCTAAAACAATAATATCTAATTTTGTAAGTTCTCCATTAATAATTCTTTGAATTACTTTAAAATCAGTATTTGTTTCTCTCATAAGTTTATTCTTACTAATATTTCTATTTCTTAATATATCATTTAATTTAAATAAGTAATAACCATCTTCAATATTAACTTTTACCATTACAACACTTCCTATGGTAAATTTTACCAATTAAACTAGTTTATTGACTATTGGTTGTATAACCATTATAATAATAATTGAATAAGAAAGGAGTTTATATGGATCAAGAAATGTGTATGAAAATAGCTGATGATATCACAAATAAACTAATCAAGCTATGCAGAACAAAAAAAGTCAAAAATAAAACCATTTTACAAGTCTATAGTGAATTATTAGAAGAAAAATATAAAGATTATCACTATGATATCTTATCTTATATTCCTGGAAGATTAGCAGTAAAAGGTTATGAAATTGTAAACGCTAATTATTTTGCATTAAAAAAATATTAGGCAAGTTTTTGTCTAATATTTTTTGTTGCAGTTTCACCTTTAAACATATATTGTTTAATTTTAGGTTTTTCTAATTCTTCTTCTACAGTACTAAAAGTAGGGTAACCATTTAATGTGAAATTTTCTAAACCCTTTCCTTCATAACGACATTTACGGAAAGCAAGAAGTGTTTCATCATCCATATTTTCTATATAAGAAACCCAACTATAATACCAAAAATAAAAGTTATCTGTCATATTAACACTACCATCATCTAATAAACAAGTATCTGTATTAAAACGATTTGTCTGTAAGATACAACCATCTAACATACTTTCTACTTTTTTTAAACTTTCATCGTCTTTAATGATGTAAGATGCCATTTTAGCTTTTTCTAGGAAATATTTAGCTGTTTCGGTATCACCAATATTTTTATAATTATTAGCTAGTTTTTGGTAATATTCTCTATTACGGTAATTACTTAAAAGTTCATAATAATGATTAACCTCTAAAAATACTTGAACTTCTGAAACCTTCTCTAAATAATCCATATTTGGTACTGCTTTTTTACTACTACTGCTTTTACTTAACATAAAATCTCTCCTTCATAAAAAATAGAAGTACTATATAAGTACTTCTTACAACGGCTATAAATATAACACTAAAACGGAGAAAAGTCAACTATTTTGACACATTATTCAATGAAAGCAGATAAAAACACTTTTTCTGTCATATAATTATGGTATAATGTAGATGGATGTGAAAGAAATGAGAATTATAGTAAGTGCTGGAGGTACAGGAGGACATATTTATCCTGCCTTAGCGATTATTCATAAAATTAAAGAAAAAGAACCAAATAGTGAGATTCTCTATATTGGTACCAAAGATAGAATGGAATCTACGATTATTCCTAATCAAAATATTCCTTATTTTTCTATTGACATGAAAGGACTTAACAGAAAAAATCCTTTTAAAAATATAAGTGTTTTAAAAAACTATGCTAAAAATATTAAAATATTAAAAAAAGAAATCAAGAGATTTAATCCAGATATCGTAATTGGAGTAGGAGGCTATGTAACTGCTCCCGTTATTTATAGTGCGAAGAAACTAGGGTATAAGACATTCATTCACGAACAGAATTCAATACCAGGTTTATCAAATAAATTCTTATCTCACTATGCAGATAAAATTGGAGTAAGTTTAATAGATTCCATTTCTTATTTTCCAAAAGAAAAAGTAGTATATACAGGAAATCCTAGAAGTGAAGAAGCTTATTATGCAAAAGAAGTTTCTAAAAAAGAATTAGGTCTTTCTTTAAGTGATACTAAAAAATTAGTTTTAATCGTAATGGGTTCTTTAGGTTCTACTACTATGAATCAAAAATTAAAAGATACTTTACCACTATTTAAAAATAAAGACTATGAAGTTGTGTTTGTTACTGGAAAAGGGTATTATGAAGAATATAAAAAAGTAGTAACACCATCAAATGTAAAAATTGTTTCTTATTTAGATAATATGACTCAGGTATTAAAGAAAACAGATTTGATAGTTTCTCGTGCTGGAGCTAGTAGTATTGCTGAAATTACAGTTTTAGGAATTCCTAATATTTTAATTCCTAGTCCTTATGTAACGCATAATCATCAATTTAAAAATGCAAAAAGTCTTGAGAAAAACCAAGCAACTGTTATAATAGAAGAAGAGAGTTATGATAAAGAAGTATTAGTAAACACTATTGATAATATTTTAAATGATCCAATAAGATATCAAGAATTTCATAAAAATGTTAGTAAAATGGGTGTAAAAGATAGTGCTACTAAGATATACAAAATAATAAGAAATTTAATAGATGGTGATAAAAATGACAGAATTAATTGAAGAGTTAAAAAAGTTAAATATAGGAAAAATTATAACAGATGTTTCCTTAAAAAACTATACAACTTATAAAATAGGTGGTACTGCTAGAGTTATGGTTTTTCCTAAAAATACAGAGTCATTAGTTGTTTTAATAAATAAGTTAAAAGCCTTGAAGATAAAATATATGGTCTTAGGAAATGGTTCTAATGTTTTATTTAGTGATGATATCTATGATGGCGTTATTATTAAATTAGATGAGTTAAAACAAATAGAATTTAAACAAGATAGAGTAGTAGTAGGAGCAGGAGCTTCTTTAATGAAAGTTGCTTATCAATCATTTAGGCGTGGATTAACTGGTTTAGAGTTTGCAGCAGGAATTCCTGGCTCTATTGGTGGCGCTATTTATATGAATGCTGGTGCTTATAAAAGTGACATGGGTTATATTGTATCTAGAGTAAAAGTGTTAACTCCTAAAATGACAGTTATCACGATGGTAAATAAAGAATTAGACTTCCATTATCGTACTTCTTTTTTTAAAAATCATAAAGATTATATTTGCTTAGAAGCAACCATTCAACTTCAAAAAGGAGAAAAAGAATTAATTGAACAAGTAGTAGCAGATAGAAAGAAAAGAAGATTAGAATCTCAACCATTAGAATACCCATCAGCAGGAAGCGTTTTTCGTAATCCACCAGATATGTTTGCAGGAAAATTAATTGAGGACTTAGGCTATAAAGGTCTTGTAAAAGGTGGTGCTAAAGTAAGTGAAAAACACGCTAATTTTATTGTGAATTTTGATCATGCTAAAGCAACTGATGTTAAAGAATTAATAGACTTTTTAAAGCAAGTGGTAAAAGAAAATTATAAAGTTGATTTAATAGTAGAACAAGAATTTATAAATTGGGAGTAATACTTATGGCTAAAAAAGTAAAGAAAAAAATAAGAATTAGAATTTTACCAATCATAATTATAATATTTATTCTTACACTATTATCTGGTAGTGTTTATTTACTCTCTTTAATACCAATTAAAAATATTTATATTTCTGGTAATAATTATTTAAAAGATCAGGAAATTATTGAGTTAGCCAAAATTGAAAATTATCCTAGCTTTTTAAAAACAAGAACGAAAGATATAAAAAAAAATATAAAGAAAAGTCCTTATGTAAAAAGTGTAACGATTAAGAAAAAAATACTAGGAATAGTAGAGATACAAATAGAAGAATATAATATTTTATTTAGAAAAGAAGAAAATAATAAGATTGTTTTAGAAGATAAAGAAGAATTAATAGATAATGAAAAGTATCAAGTACCGATATTATTAAACTATATCCCAGATACAAAATATGATAGTTTTATAAAAGGAATGAATCAAGTAACTCCTAGTATTAAAAATCAAATATCAGAAATTAGATATTATCCTAATACGCAAGATGAAGATCGTTTTTTACTATATATGAATGATGGTAATTATGTATATTTGACACTAACGAAATTTAAACAAATTAATTATTATGAAGATGTTTTAGAAAAACTAGATGGTAAAAAAGGAATCCTTTACTTAGATAGTGGTAATCATTTTAAAATCATGGAGTAAAATGCTTAAGTTTTTGAGCATTTTTCTTTTGTTTATGAACTATTTATAGTATAATACTAGTAGTTATGGAGGATAGTTATGTATAATTATATATTAGGAATGGTAACAGATATAGAAGGTACTTATGTTGTAGTAGAAGCAGGTGGGATAGGTTATCAAGTATATACACCAAATCCTTATTCATTTGATTTAAATACAACTTGTAAAGTATATATTTATCAGTATATTAGAGAAGATGAAAATAGTTTATATGGTTTTAAGTCTAAAGAAGAAAAAGAAATGTTTTTAAAACTAATTAGTGTAAAAGGATTAGGTCCTAAAATGGCACTTCCTATTCTAGCAACTGGATCTATTTCTGGTATTATGGACGCTATTGAAAGAGAAAATATTTTATATTTAAAGAAATTTCCTAAAATAGGAGATAAAGTAGCAAAACAAATGATATTAGATTTAAAAGGTAAGATTTCAATTTCTGGAGTAGAAGCTAGTAACAGTACTAGTAGTTATGAAGAATTAATAGAAGTATTAAAGGGATTAGGTTATAAAGAAAAAGAAATCAAAGCAGTAGTTGTAAAAGTAAATCAAGAATTAAGCTTAGAAGAACAAGTAAAAGAAGCGTTAAAGCTATTACTAAAGTAGGAAATTATGAACGATAAAGTAGGTTTTATAACTCCAGATAATCAAAAGATATGGCTTGATTATAGAGAAACTCGTAATTTCTGTATCGATTTATGTTTTTTAGAAGAAAACTACCAAGCATGGTTAGCATTTCAAAAAGATTATACATATTTTGAATCTTATTTTGATTTCGTAATACTACACCTAAATTATATTTTTATAAACCCATTATTGAAAGAAAATACATATTTAAAAGGAATAAAAGATAAAATGTATTTGATAGAAACTACTAGTGATAAGGCTAATTATTCTGATATAACAGAGTTAGTTATCAGAAAAAGAAACGGAGGTAATTATGCCGATTTGGTTTCCTGCTCTGATAAAAGTTTAAATATGATGAAAATTGATACCAATGTTAAAAGATTAGATAACTGGTTAATAGATCCTAATGGTTATGCACTTATTGATAAAAGTAACGAACAGTTAGGAAATCATGAAATTACTGCTACTACGATTTTGAATCAATTGTTTTTATTAGATAGTACATTTTATTATTTATGGAAAAAAGATTATTATGCAGTTAGTTTTTTAATAGAACATTTTGGCTTTTTAAGAACAACTGCTTACCAAGATTATGGTATAATCATTGGGAATGAAGCTATATTATCAGAAGAATTAGAAAAAATTAAAGATTATTTAATAAATCATTTTAATAGTAGTTTCTATGATTTAGCGAGTGAAAAAATTAATTTGCCATTAGTAAGTCAAAAATATTATAATAAATTAGATTTGGAAGAAAGGAGAAGATAAAATGGATGAGAGAATTTTGTCAGGTGAGGAATTAGTAGAAGATGAACAAGTAGAATCAAGTATTCGTCCACTTTCGCTTGATGAATATATTGGACAAGAAGATGTTAAAAAAAATATTAAAGTTTATATAGAAGCAGCCAAAATGAGAAATGAAGCATTAGATCATGTATTATTGTATGGACCACCTGGATTAGGAAAAACAACCTTAGCTAATATTATTGCGAATGAATTAGGGGTAAATATTAAAGTGGCAAGTGGACCTAGTATTGAAAAATCAGGTGACTTGGCCGCTATATTATCAACACTAGAACCTAATGATGTTTTATTTATTGATGAAATCCATCGTATGCCATCTTATATTGAAGAAATATTGTATCCTGCTATGGAAGACTTTGTTTTAGATATTATGATTGGTGGAGAAGGAAATAGTAGAAGTATTCGTATTAATTTACCACCCTTTACTTTAGTAGGAGCAACTACTCGTGCTGGAGATTTAACTTCACCATTAAGAGATAGATTTGGTATTATTTCTAAAATGCAATATTATACCATTGATGAATTAGTAAAAATTGTAAAGAGAACATCACGTGTATACAATGTACCAATTGAAGATGATGCAGCAGTAGAACTTGCTAGTCGTAGTAGGGGAACACCTCGTATTGCAAACCGTCTTTTTAAAAGAGTTAGAGATTTTGCTTTAGTAGAAGGAAATGGAGTTATTAATTTAGAAATTACAAAAAATGCTCTAGATAGATTGAAAATAGATGCTAAAGGTTTAGATGATACTGACCATCAATTATTGCTAGCAATTATTAAGAAATTTAATGGTGGACCTGTTGGAATTGAATCTGTTGCTTCATCTATTGGTGAAGAAGTAACAACAATTGAAGATGTTTATGAGCCATATTTATTACAGCAAGGATTTTTAAAAAGAACACCACGGGGTAGAGTAGCAACACCACTTGCCTATGAACATTTAAAAATAGAGTATCAGAATGATTTGTTTAGTTAAAAAAGAAAAATAAAAAGAAAAAAGAGGGATTATAATGGAAGAAAGATTATTAGATGAATTTAAAAAAGTTTCAGTTGAAGAATTAGTAAATAGAATAAATGAAATAGTAAGAGATAAGTTTTCTATTTTAGATGAAGAAAACGATATTGAAAAATGGAATCGTGTTCCTAAATTATTACTATTAAGTAGTGATAAAAAGAAACAGGTATTATCTTTTGTGGAATTTATGGATTCTTTATTAATACCAGTTACCGAAAAAGCAATGTATGTAATTTCGTTATGTGGTTTGTTAGAATATGGAAATCTTAATATGGAAGAATATGATGATGGCAGTTTGTTTACATTAGCTAGTTTTTATGAAAATAGTACGATAGATGAAATTAAAAACACAATAGCTATCGTTGGTAATAAAGATTTATTATTAGCAGTAAGAAAGAAAACATTAGATATTGATACTAGAAACAAAATTTTAGCAGAAGTAATAACAGATATGAATATGAAAAAAATAACTGTAAATAATAAAAAAGATTTTTCTAAGTTTATGGAAGATACAATAAAAAAGATTAATGAAAAAGATTATTATGATTTAGTGAAATAGAAAGAAGTGATTTTATGCAACTAGAAGATTTTGACTATGATTTACCACAAGAGTTAATAGCTCAAGTACCTCTTGAAAAAAGAGATACTTCAAGATTAATGGTATTAGATAAAAATACAGGAGAAGTAGAACATAAACATTTTACTGATATTTTAGATTATATGGAGGAAGGAGATACTTTGGTACTTAATGATACCAAAGTATTACCAGCTAGATTAATTGGCGTAAAAGAAGATACAGGTGCCGTAATTGAAGTATTATTACTAAAAGATATAGAAGGTGCTACTTGGGAGTGCTTAACGAAACCAGCAAAAAGAGTCCATGTTGGTACTGTTATATCTTTTGGAGATGGAAAGTTAAAAGCTAAATGTGTTTTTGAAGGAGAAGATGGCATTCGTAAATATGATTTGATTTACGATGGTATTTTACTAGAAATTCTAGATGAATTAGGTACTATGCCACTTCCTCCTTATATTCATGAAAAATTAGAAGACCAAACTAGATATAATACGGTATATGCTAAAAATATTGGAAGTAGTGCAGCTCCTACAGCAGGACTTCATTTTACGAAAGAATTATTAGAAAAAGTAAAGATGAAGAAAGTAAATATTGCCTATGTAACACTTCATGTAGGTCTTGGAACTTTTAGACCTGTTATGGAAGATAATATACTAGAACACAAAATGCATACCGAATACTATGAAATGAGTAAAGAAACTGCTGATATTCTAACTAAGACTAAAGAAAATCATAAAAAAATAATAGCTGTTGGAACAACTAGTGTTAGAACTCTTGAAACTATTATGACTAAATATGGTGAATTCAAAGAATGTTGTGGTAATACAGATATCTTTATTTATCCAGGTTATCAGTTTAAAGCAATCAATTATTTAATTACGAACTTTCATTTACCAAAGTCAACTCTTATTATGCTAATAAGTGCACTAGCTGGTAGAGAAAAAGTATTAAATGCCTATAAAATAGCTGTAGAAGAAAAGTATCGTTTCTTTTCATTTGGCGATAGTATGTTAATAAAATATTAAAAAAGGAGTATAGTATGGAATACGAAAAACAATTAATTTGGATTATTCCTAATAATGAATATAGCGAAAATAATTTAGAAGATGGAAGAGGAACTTTTTTTCCATTCATGACTGGAGATAGAGATCATCGCTCTAGATGTCAAGAATTTTGTGAAGAACATAAATTATCTAATTATCCAGTAGGTGGTTCTCATGATGATTGGGGTAAATATTTAACTGAGCGTGGTTTTATTGTATTTTTTAATTCAGGAGTAACCATTGATAACAAATATTTTGGAGCATTATATTTACCAGCACAATTAACAGAAAAGCAAATAAACTTCTTGGAAGATAGAAAAGAATTATTAGAAGAAAAATATAATCATAGTCCCTCTTTTTTAGGCATTAGGGTGCTCCCATCGGCTCCACTCAATTATAGAAACAATGGGTTTAGAGATTTAAGAATAGAATCTATTATTGAAAATTGTCCAAGTGATGATGCTGTTGAATTACTTTATAGAGAAATTGCTAGTCAAAGAGAAAACTTAAAAGGAAAAAGTTTATAATATTTTAAATACAAGGAGGTAAAACATGAAAATTAAATATAACTTATTACATGAAGAAAAAAACACAAATGCTAGACTTGGTACTATTGAAACAAATTATGGGATAGTAAATACTCCAATGTTTATGCCAGTTGGAACGCGTGCTACTGTAAAAACATTAACACCAGAAGAATTATATGAAATACATAGTGGCGTGATTTTAGCAAATACTTACCATTTATGGTTAAGACCTGGTGCTGATTTAATTGAAAAAGCAGGGGGATTACATAAATTTATGAATTATCATGGACCTATTTTAACAGATAGTGGTGGATTCCAAGTATTTTCTTTAGCAAATCCTAAAGATATTAGTGAAGAAGGCGTTCATTTTAAAAGTCATATTGATGGATCTAATCTATTTCTAACACCAGAAAAATCTATTGAAATTCAAAATAAGTTAGATAGTGATATTGCGATGAGCTTTGATGAGTGTCCTCCTGCTAGTGCTAGTTACGAATATATGAAAAATAGTGTAGAAAGAACACTTCGTTGGGCTAAAAGAGGAAAAGATGCTCATAAAAATCCCAATCAATCTTTATTTGGAATCGTACAAGGTGGGGTATATGAAGATTTAAGAAAGTATTCTGCTACTGAGACTGTAAAACTTGATTTTGATGGTTATAGTATTGGTGGAGTAGCAAATGATGGTGAAAATAAAGATGCCATGTATAAAGCAATCGAATATTCAACACCTTACATTCCTAAAGATAAAGTTCGTTATTTAATGGGAGTTGGAGAACCAGAAGATATTATTGAAGGTGTGATTCGTGGAGTAGATATATTTGATTGTGTTTTACCAACTAGAATAGCTCGTCATGGAAATGCCTTTACGAAATACGGTAAAATCAGTTTAAAAAATGCTAAATATAAAGAAGATTTCACTCCTATTGAAGAAGGATGTGACTGTTATGCTTGTAAAAACTATACCAAAGCTTATATTAGACATTTAGTAAATGTAGATGAAGTATTAGGTGGTAGATTATTATCGATTCATAATATTCGTTTTTTAATTCGTTTAACGGAAGAATTAAGAGAAGCAATTAAAGAAGATAAGTTATTAGAATATCGTGATGAATTTTATAAAAACTATCAAATGAAACAAAAATCTAAATAATTTTAATAGATAAAAGAGTCAATTTTAAAAACTGACTCTTTTTTATGGTGCCTATTAAGACGCCTCTTTATAAATTTTAATGTCAAAGTTATGTTGATCACTTTCTAATTCTTCAAGTTCAGTAGTCGTAATTAAAAAGTAATCATATTCTAAAACATCTGTACCATTAGAAGTAACAGGATCGTCCCAAGTTAAATCCAAATGATACCAATTATTATCGACATTTACTAAATTCCAAATGTGATTCTCACTAGATATTTTATAGTTAGGAATATTTAATCTATCTAGAAATAATTTCATACTATCAGCATATCCACCACAAATAGCATAATGTTCAATTAGTGCTCCATAAGCAGAATCAGAATGATAATTATTTACTTTATTATCACTACGATTAATATCATATTTAGTATTATTTATGATGTAATCATGAATCGTTTTTATTTTATCTTCTGTTTTCATATTATCTTGAATATTTTCTTTAATTACATTTTCAATAACTATATTTAATTCATTAATCTCTTTCTCTGTATAATTATGTTTAATAGAAATAGTTACTTTACCAGTAGAATCAAATTCTGTTTCAATATTTTGAAAGCTGTTATAAACAGGAACAAAATTATTAATATTAGAAAGCAATAACTGTTGATTAGATAAATAGTCAACATCATCAATACAGTCTTTATAATCAGTAGGGCAGTAGAAAGTAAAACTTTCCATACCAGAATTTAAAACAGTATAATAAATATTAATAATATCTTTTTTAGATTTAGGACTAAAATCATTCGTTAATTTTAAATAGTCATAACTAGTATTACCAGCATAACTATTATTTTCTAAAGAAGAAGCTATTTTTTCATCTTTGGAAATATGTTTTACTACAAAAGCAGAAATTTCTTGACTATACATTATACATAACATAAAAGTACATAATGTAATTAACAAAATAGATAGTTTTTTCATAAGCATCACCCTAGTATCATTGTATAACAGGAACTAAATTGTCGCAAGAAAAAAATATCTACATACATAGATATTTTAGTTTAAAGCGTTTGTTTGTTTTGTTAATCTTGATTTTTCTCTTGCTGCTTTATTTTTATGAATTAAGCCACTAGCTACTGCTTTGTCAATTCTTTTAATAGCAACTTTTAAGTTTTCTTCTGCAAGAGCTTTATCTTGAGTCTTGATTGCTTTTTCACTTTTTTTGATAGCAGTTTTCATGCTTGATTTTCCAAGTGTGTTATTAGCATTCTTCTTACGACTAGTAATAACTCTTTTCTTTGCACTTTTAATATTTGGCATAGTTTCACCTCACTTTTTTAGCTACAACTAATGATACCAAATTTTTTCTAAAAAAGCAAATAAAATATCAAAAAAATGGAAAAAATAATATCAGGTGATAAGAATGCAAGAAAAAGATTTAAAAAATTATTCTATTCGAACAGATTTAGTAGTAGATATGATGGATAGTAATTTTACTAGTCAAAAAATAATATCAAAAAAAGAAACATTTCAAGATATTCAAATATTAGAAGTTACAATTACGAGTGATGAAAATGAATTAAAAAAGAAAAAAGGAAAATATATTACGATTAGTTATCAAGATGTTACGGATAAAACTAATTTTCAAAATTTAGAAAAAGTAGTTATTAAAGAACTAAAAAAAATGATAAAAGTATTAAATCTTACGGATAAAAGTAAATGTTTAGTAGTAGGACTAGGAAACATAAAATCTACTCCAGATGCTTTAGGACCTAAAACTGTAGCAGATGTTATGGCAACTAGGTATTTATATGAAATTGATGAAATTGAAGTGGATCCAAATTACCGTAATGTAGCTACTTTTATACCAGGTGTGACTGGTGAAACAGGAATTGAATCTAGTGATATTGTGTTAGGTATTATAGAAAAAATTAAACCTGATTTCGTAATTACCATTGACGCTTTAGCATCTAGTAGTATGGAGCGTGTAAATAAAACAATTCAAATTACAGATAGTGGAATCCATCCAGGCAGTGGTGTTTATAATAATCGAAAAGAGTTAAGTTATGAAACTTTACATATACCTGTTATTTCAATAGGAATCCCAACTGTTATTGAAGCTTTTGTGTTAGTAAGTGATACTATTGGCTATTTATTAAAACACTTTAGTTATAATAAAGAAAACTATCAAAAAAATAAATTGATACCTGTTACTATGAGAAATTATTTAGAACATGATATTAATTTAACAGAAGAAGAAAAAACAAAGCTTTTAGGAGAAATTGGTACCTTAAGTGAGGAAGAAGTCAAGGAACTTATTTTTGAAGTATTAACACCAATTGGTTATAACATGATGATTACCCCAAAAGAAATTGATTTCGTAATTGAAAAGACTAGTCTTTTACTAGCAAACGCAATAAATAAGGCTTTACACAAAAATTTCGACATATAAATAACACACTACTAGTTATATTAATAGTGGTGGTGATATTATGAAAAAAAGAAAAATGAAGATAAGACATGAAAAACATAAGTTTATAGTAGGAAAAATATTTTTGTTTTTGTGTCTATTTTCGTTTTCTTTTTGTTTGACACTACGATATTTTACGAAAAATATGAATAATGAAACTTTTTTAAGATTATTATTAAAAAATGGAAATAGTCATTTAGAATTAAAAACAGATACTAAGTTTTTTAAAAATTTAATTACTTTTATCACAGATATTGATTTTAAAAAACCTAATACATTATTAGAAGTGGATTCTAGTTATTTAGAGCCTCAAACATCTTCAGATGATGATATCGATATTGATACTATTCCATCTTCTAATTATATAAAAGATCCATATTCTAATACAGATTCTAGTAATCCTATTGTCTATTTATACAATTCTCATCAATCAGAAGAATATGCTAGTAATGAGTTACAGACTTATAATGTAAAACCAACTGTAATGATGGCGAGTTATATTTTAAGGGAAAAACTAAATCGTAATGGAATTAGTACGATTGTTGAAGAAAATGATGTTACAGAGTTTCTAAAAACAAATAATTGGAACTATGCTTCTAGTTATAAAGTTACCAAGTTGTTGATGCAAGATGCTTATAATAAGAATAATTCTTTAAAATATTTTGTGGACTTACACCGTGATTCTGTTAAGAAAAGTATTTCTACAGTTACGATTCATGATAAAAAATATGCTAAGATTTTGTTTATAGCTGGTCTTGAAAATAAAGACTATGCCTTAAATTTAAAGATGATAGAAGCATTAGATAAATCTTTTAATGAAAAATACCCTGGCTTATCTAGAGGAATTTATAAAAAGCAGGGCAAAGGAGTAAATGGCGTCTATAATCAGGATTTTAGTCCTAATACCATTTTAATTGAAATAGGAGGTCAAGATAATACGATTGATGAAGTATTTAATACTTGTGAAGCTATTAGTGAAGTGTTAACAGAATATATTAAGGGGGACAAAAATGAAGAATAATTTTTTAAGAATTATGTCATTAACGGTATTCTTAATCTTTTTAGCTTTATACTATTCATCAAATGCTGGTATTATCGACTATCAAGCCAGAAACAGAACAGCACTTACAGAAGAACAAATTAAAATGTTTGAAGATGATGTCAAAAATAATGTAGAAATTGATATTAAAAAGTATTTAGATGATAAAGAAGAAAAATATGATAATAATGTTTCTAAGACTACTTTAAAATTATCTAATGCAATAGGAGAATGTGTAGCCAAAGCACTTGATTTTATGTTTGGAAAACTAGATAAAGTTATGAATGGTTAATTAAAAGTAAAAAATAGATAGATAATAAGAAAATTATGATACAATAGCTCTAATTGGATGTGAAGTATGAAAATGAAAACAGAATTATTAGCTACTTGTTGTTATGAAGATGAATTGATAGAAAACTTACGAGATAAATATTATTATGGAATTCCATTATCTATTTTCTTATTATGCGATAGCTTATGTATTCACCAGTGTCATTATTTAAGTGTTCAAATTACTAGGGGTATGTCTTCTTTTAAGATTGTAAATGGAAATATTAATGCAATTAATGAAGAAGAATTAGGAAATCATACTTGGGTAGAAAAAGAAGAATGGGTATATGATGTAACAGATGGCATGAAGTGGAGAAAAGATGCTTATTACAGTATCTATCAACCAAATATTGTATCAGTTTATGATAATAATGAATGTCTAAATTGGAATTTTTATCAGGAAGAAGTTAATGGAAGTAAAACAGAACCTTTTTCATATGATCAAGCACTCATGTTAGAAATGATAGAATTATTAGAAACAGAAAATCCTTCTTATAATCATGACAAACTTATGAAAGAAATAGAGATATTTAGAAAAGAAAACTTAATTTCTAAAAAGTATTATCATACTTATGTAAAAAGAAAGACAAATGATTTTTTAAAGAAATATCAGGGTGATTTATAAAAAAATAGAAATTACTGCTTGTTTACGAATTAAAAATATTGTATATTAGTATTGTAATAAAAAATAGGTTTCTAAGTATCTTACTTAAAAGACTATAAAATAGGAGTTTTATTCAGTAAATAATGGGTATTTTAAAAAAAGAAAAGTTAATATTCTTTAATTTTTAAAGAGTATCAATATTAAAATAACCATACAATAAAAGGACAACAAGCTAAAACTCATTGTCCTTAAGTAAGATACTTAGAAACCTATTTTTTATTACAATACTAATATACAATATTTTTAATTCGTAAACAAGCAGTAATTTCTATTTTTTTATAAATCACCCTGATATTTCTTTAAAAAATCATTTGTCTTTCTTTTTACATAAGTATGATAATACTTTTTAGAAATTAAGTTTTCTTTTCTAAATATCTCTATTTCTTTCATAAGTTTGTCATGATTATAAGAAGGATTTTCTGTTTCTAATAATTCTATCATTTCTAACATGAGTGCTTGATCATATGAAAAAGGTTCTGTTTTACTTCCATTAACTTCTTCCTGATAAAAATTCCAATTTAGACATTCATTATTATCATAAACTGATACAATATTTGGTTGATAGATACTGTAATAAGCATCTTTTCTCCACTTCATGCCATCTGTTACATCATATACCCATTCTTCTTTTTCTACCCAAGTATGATTTCCTAATTCTTCTTCATTAATTGCATTAATATTTCCATTTACAATCTTAAAAGAAGACATACCCCTAGTAATTTGAACACTTAAATAATGACACTGGTGAATACATAAGCTATCGCATAATAAGAAAATAGATAATGGAATTCCATAATAATATTTATCTCGTAAGTTTTCTATCAATTCATCTTCATAACAACAAGTAGCTAATAATTCTGTTTTCATTTTCATACTTCACATCCAATTAGAGCTATTGTATCATAATTTTCTTATTATCTATCTATTTTTTACTTTTAATTAACCATTCATAACTTTATCTAGTTTTCCAAACATAAAATCAAGTGCTTTGGCTACACATTCTCCTATTGCATTAGATAATTTTAAAGTAGTCTTAGAAACATTATTATCATATTTTTCTTCTTTATCATCTAAATACTTTTTAATATCAATTTCTACATTATTTTTGACATCATCTTCAAACATTTTAATTTGTTCTTCTGTAAGTGCTGTTCTGTTTCTGGCTTGATAGTCGATAATACCAGCATTTGATGAATAGTATAAAGCTAAAAAGATTAAGAATACCGTTAATGACATAATTCTTAAAAAATTATTCTTCATTTTTGTCCCCCTTAATATATTCTGTTAACACTTCACTAATAGCTTCACAAGTATTAAATACTTCATCAATCGTATTATCTTGACCTCCTATTTCAATTAAAATGGTATTAGGACTAAAATCCTGATTATAGACGCCATTTACTCCTTTGCCCTGCTTTTTATAAATTCCTCTAGATAAGCCAGGGTATTTTTCATTAAAAGATTTATCTAATGCTTCTATCATCTTTAAATTTAAGGCATAGTCTTTATTTTCAAGACCAGCTATAAACAAAATCTTAGCATATTTTTTATCATGAATCGTAACTGTAGAAATACTTTTCTTAACAGAATCACGGTGTAAGTCCACAAAATATTTTAAAGAATTATTCTTATTATAAGCATCTTGCATCAACAACTTGGTAACTTTATAACTAGAAGCATAGTTCCAATTATTTGTTTTTAGAAACTCTGTAACATCATTTTCTTCAACAATCGTACTAATTCCATTACGATTTAGTTTTTCCCTTAAAATATAACTCGCCATCATTACAGTTGGTTTTACATTATAAGTCTGTAACTCATTACTAGCATATTCTTCTGATTGATGAGAATTGTATAAATAGACAATAGGATTACTAGAATCTGTATTAGAATATGGATCTTTTATATAATTAGAAGATGGAATAGTATCAATATCGATATCATCATCTGAAGATGTTTGAGGCTCTAAATAACTAGAATCCACTTCTAATAATGTATTAGGTTTTTTAAAATCAATATCTGTGATAAAAGTAATTAAATTTTTAAAAAACTTAGTATCTGTTTTTAATTCTAAATGACTATTTCCATTTTTTAATAATAATCTTAAAAAAGTTTCATTATTCATATTTTTCGTAAAATATCGTAGTGTCAAACAAAAAGAAAACGAAAATAGACACAAAAACAAAAATATTTTTCCTACTATAAACTTATGTTTTTCATGTCTTATCTTCATTTTTCTTTTTTTCATAATATCACCACCACTATTAATATAACTAGTAGTGTGTTATTTATATGTCGAAATTTTTGTGTAAAGCCTTATTTATTGCGTTTGCTAGTAAAAGACTAGTCTTTTCAATTACGAAATCAATTTCTTTTGGGGTAATCATCATGTTATAACCAATTGGTGTTAATACTTCAAAAATAAGTTCCTTGACTTCTTCCTCACTTAAGGTACCAATTTCTCCTAAAAGCTTTGTTTTTTCTTCTTCTGTTAAATTAATATCATGTTCTAAATAATTTCTCATAGTAACAGGTATCAATTTATTTTTTTGATAGTTTTCTTTATTATAACTAAAGTGTTTTAATAAATAGCCAATAGTATCACTTACTAACACAAAAGCTTCAATAACAGTTGGGATTCCTATTGAAATAACAGGTATATGTAAAGTTTCATAACTTAACTCTTTTCGATTATTATAAACACCACTGCCTGGATGGATTCCACTATCTGTAATTTGAATTGTTTTATTTACACGCTCCATACTACTAGATGCTAAAGCGTCAATGGTAATTACGAAATCAGGTTTAATTTTTTCTATAATACCTAACACAATATCACTAGATTCAATTCCTGTTTCACCAGTCACACCTGGTATAAAAGTAGCTACATTACGGTAATTTGGATCCACTTCAATTTCATCAATTTCATATAAATACCTAGTTGCCATAACATCTGCTACAGTTTTAGGTCCTAAAGCATCTGGAGTAGATTTTATGTTTCCTAGTCCTACTACTAAACATTTACTTTTATCCGTAAGATTTAATACTTTTATCATTTTTTTTAGTTCTTTAATAACTACTTTTTCTAAATTTTGAAAATTAGTTTTATCCGTAACATCTTGATAACTAATCGTAATATATTTTCCTTTTTTCTTTTTTAATTCATTTTCATCACTCGTAATTGTAACTTCTAATATTTGAATATCTTGAAATGTTTCTTTTTTTGATATTATTTTTTGACTAGTAAAATTACTATCCATCATATCTACTACTAAATCTGTTCGAATAGAATAATTTTTTAAATCTTTTTCTTGCATTCTTATCACCTGATATTATTTTTTCCATTTTTTTGATATTTTATTTGCTTTTTTAGAAAAAATTTGGTATCATTAGTTGTAGCTAAAAAAGTGAGGTGAAACTATGCCAAATATTAAAAGTGCAAAGAAAAGAGTTATTACTAGTCGTAAGAAGAATGCTAATAACACACTTGGAAAATCAAGCATGAAAACTGCTATCAAAAAAAGTGAAAAAGCAATCAAGACTCAAGATAAAGCTCTTGCAGAAGAAAACTTAAAAGTTGCTATTAAAAGAATTGACAAAGCAGTAGCTAGTGGCTTAATTCATAAAAATAAAGCAGCAAGAGAAAAATCAAGATTAACAAAACAAACAAACGCTTTAAACTAAAATATCTATGTATGTAGATATTTTTTTCTTGCGACAATTTAGTTCCTGTTATACAATGATACTAGGGTGATGCTTATGAAAAAACTATCTATTTTGTTAATTACATTATGTACTTTTATGTTATGTATAATGTATAGTCAAGAAATTTCTGCTTTTGTAGTAAAACATATTTCCAAAGATGAAAAAATAGCTTCTTCTTTAGAAAATAATAGTTATGCTGGTAATACTAGTTATGACTATTTAAAATTAACGAATGATTTTAGTCCTAAATCTAAAAAAGATATTATTAATATTTATTATACTGTTTTAAATTCTGGTATGGAAAGTTTTACTTTCTACTGCCCTACTGATTATAAAGACTGTATTGATGATGTTGACTATTTATCTAATCAACAGTTATTGCTTTCTAATATTAATAATTTTGTTCCTGTTTATAACAGCTTTCAAAATATTGAAACAGAATTTGATTCTACTGGTAAAGTAACTATTTCTATTAAACATAATTATACAGAGAAAGAGATTAATGAATTAAATATAGTTATTGAAAATGTAATTAAAGAAAATATTCAAGATAATATGAAAACAGAAGATAAAATAAAAACGATTCATGATTACATCATAAATAATACTAAATATGATATTAATCGTAGTGATAATAAAGTAAATAATTATCATTCTGATTCTGCTTATGGAGCACTAATTGAACATTATGCTATTTGTGGTGGATATGCTGATAGTATGAAATTATTTCTAGATAGATTAAATATTCCTAACTATAAAATATCTAGTGAGAATCACATTTGGAATTTAGTAAATGTCGATAATAATTGGTATCATTTGGATTTAACTTGGGACGATCCTGTTACTTCTAATGGTACAGATGTTTTAGAATATGATTACTTTTTAATTACGACTACTGAACTTGAAGAATTAGAAAGTGATCAACATAACTTTGACATTAAAATTTATAAAGAGGCGTCTTAATAGGCACCATAAAAAAGAGTCAGTTTTTAAAATTGACTCTTTTATCTATTAAAATTATTTAGATTTTTGTTTCATTTGATAGTTTTTATAAAATTCATCACGATATTCTAATAACTTATCTTCTTTAATTGCTTCTCTTAATTCTTCCGTTAAACGAATTAAAAAACGAATATTATGAATCGATAATAATCTACCACCTAATACTTCATCTACATTTACTAAATGTCTAATATAAGCTTTGGTATAGTTTTTACAAGCATAACAGTCACATCCTTCTTCAATAGGAGTGAAATCTTCTTTATATTTAGCATTTTTTAAACTGATTTTACCGTATTTCGTAAAGGCATTTCCATGACGAGCTATTCTAGTTGGTAAAACACAATCAAATATATCTACTCCACGAATCACACCTTCAATAATATCTTCTGGTTCTCCAACTCCCATTAAATAACGAACTTTATCTTTAGGAATGTAAGGTGTTGAATATTCGATTGCTTTATACATGGCATCTTTATTTTCACCATCATTTGCTACTCCACCAATACTATAACCATCAAAATCAAGTTTTACAGTCTCAGTAGCAGAATACTTTCTTAAATCTTCATATACCCCACCTTGTACGATTCCAAATAAAGATTGATTGGGATTTTTATGAGCATCTTTTCCTCTTTTAGCCCAACGAAGTGTTCTTTCTACACTATTTTTCATATATTCGTAACTAGCACTAGCAGGAGGACACTCATCAAAGCTCATCGCAATATCACTATCTAACTTATTTTGAATTTCAATAGATTTTTCTGGTGTTAGAAATAGATTAGATCCATCAATATGACTTTTAAAATGAACGCCTTCTTCACTAATATCTTTAGGATTTGCTAAAGAAAATACTTGGAATCCACCACTATCTGTTAAAATAGGTCCATGATAATTCATAAATTTATGTAATCCCCCTGCTTTTTCAATTAAATCAGCACCAGGTCTTAACCATAAATGGTAAGTATTTGCTAAAATCACGCCACTATGTATTTCATATAATTCTTCTGGTGTTAATGTTTTTACAGTAGCACGCGTTCCAACTGGCATAAACATTGGAGTATTTACTATCCCATAATTTGTTTCAATAGTACCAAGTCTAGCATTTGTGTTTTTTTCTTCATGTAATAAGTTATATTTAATTTTCATGTTTTACCTCCTTGTATTTAAAATATTATAAACTTTTTCCTTTTAAGTTTTCTCTTTGACTAGCAATTTCTCTATAAAGTAATTCAACAGCATCATCACTTGGACAATTTTCAATAATAGATTCTATTCTTAAATCTCTAAACCCATTGTTTCTATAATTGAGTGGAGCCGATGGGAGCACCCTAATGCCTAAAAAAGAGGGACTATGATTATATTTTTCTTCTAATAATTCTTTTCTATCTTCCAAGAAGTTTATTTGCTTTTCTGTTAATTGTGCTGGTAAATATAATGCTCCAAAATATTTGTTATCAATGGTTACTCCTGAATTAAAAAATACAATAAAACCACGCTCAGTTAAATATTTACCCCAATCATCATGAGAACCACCTACTGGATAATTAGATAATTTATGTTCTTCACAAAATTCTTGACATCTAGAGCGATGATCTCTATCTCCAGTCATGAATGGAAAAAAAGTTCCTCTTCCATCTTCTAAATTATTTTCGCTATATTCATTATTAGGAATAATCCAAATTAATTGTTTTTCGTATTCCATACTATACTCCTTTTTTAATATTTTATTAACATACTATCGCCAAATGAAAAGAAACGATACTTTTCTTCTACAGCTATTTTATAGGCATTTAATACTTTTTCTCTACCAGCTAGTGCACTTATTAGCATAATAAGAGTTGACTTTGGTAAATGAAAGTTCGTAATTAAATAATTGATTGCTTTAAACTGATAACCTGGATAAATAAAGATATCTGTATTACCACAACATTCTTTGAATTCACCATATTTAGTCATAATAGTTTCAAGAGTTCTAACACTAGTTGTTCCAACAGCTATTATTTTTTTATGATTTTCTTTAGTCTTAGTTAGAATATCAGCAGTTTCTTTACTCATTTCATAGTATTCGGTATGCATTTTGTGTTCTAGTATATTATCTTCCATAACAGGTCTAAAAGTTCCAAGACCTACATGAAGTGTTACATAGGCAATATTTACTTTCTTCATCTTTACTTTTTCTAATAATTCTTTCGTAAAATGAAGTCCTGCTGTAGGAGCTGCACTACTTCCAATATTTTTAGCATATACCGTATTATATCTAGTTTGGTCTTCTAATTTTTCATGAATATAAGGAGGAAGTGGCATAGTACCTAATTCATCTAGAATTTCTAGTAAAATACCATCGTAAATCAAATCATATTTACGAATGCCATCTTCTCCTTCAAAAACACATTTAGCTTTTAACTTTCCATCTCCAAAAGATATAACAGTACCAACATGGACTCTTTTTGCTGGTTTCGTTAAGCACTCCCAAGTAGCACCTTCTATATCTTTTAGTAATAATACTTCAATTACGGCACCTGTATCTTCTTTTACGCCAATTAATCTAGCTGGTAATACTTTGGTATCATTAAGTACCAAAGTATCTCCTTCCTCCATATAATCTAAAATATCAGTAAAATGTTTATGTTCTACTTCTCCTGTATTTTTATCTAATACCATTAATCTTGAAGTATCTCTTTTTTCAAGAGGTACTTGAGCTATTAACTCTTGTGGTAAATCATAGTCAAAATCTTCTAGTTGCATAAAATCACTTCTTTCTATTTCACTAAATCATAATAATCTTTTTCATTAATCTTTTTTATTGTATCTTCCATAAACTTAGAAAAATCTTTTTTATTATTTACAGTTATTTTTTTCATATTCATATCTGTTATTACTTCTGCTAAAATTTTGTTTCTAGTATCAATATCTAATGTTTTCTTTCTTACTGCTAATAATAAATCTTTATTACCAACGATAGCTATTGTGTTTTTAATTTCATCTATCGTACTATTTTCATAAAAACTAGCTAATGTAAACAAACTGCCATCATCATATTCTTCCATATTAAGATTTCCATATTCTAACAAACCACATAACGAAATTACATACATTGCTTTTTCGGTAACTGGTATTAATAAAGAATCCATAAATTCCACAAAAGATAATACCTGTTTCTTTTTATCACTACTTAATAGTAATAATTTAGGAACACGATTCCATTTTTCAATATCGTTTTCTTCATCTAAAATAGAAAACTTATCTCTTACTATTTCATTTATTCTATTTACTAATTCTTCAACTGAAACTTTTTTAAATTCATCTAATAATCTTTCTTCCATTATAATCCCTCTTTTTTCTTTTTATTTTTCTTTTTTAACTAAACAAATCATTCTGATACTCTATTTTTAAATGTTCATAGGCAAGTGGTGTTGCTACTCTACCCCGTGGTGTTCTTTTTAAAAATCCTTGCTGTAATAAATATGGCTCATAAACATCTTCAATTGTTGTTACTTCTTCACCAATAGATGAAGCAACAGATTCAATTCCAACAGGTCCACCATTAAATTTCTTAATAATTGCTAGCAATAATTGATGGTCAGTATCATCTAAACCTTTAGCATCTATTTTCAATCTATCTAGAGCATTTTTTGTAATTTCTAAATTAATAACTCCATTTCCTTCTACTAAAGCAAAATCTCTAACTCTTTTAAAAAGACGGTTTGCAATACGAGGTGTTCCCCTACTACGACTAGCAAGTTCTACTGCTGCATCATCTTCAATTGGTACATTGTATACACGTGATGTTCTCTTTACAATTTTTACTAATTCATCAATGGTATAATATTGCATTTTAGAAATAATACCAAATCTATCTCTTAATGGTGAAGTTAAATCTCCAGCACGAGTAGTTGCTCCTACTAAAGTAAAGGGTGGTAAATTAATACGAATACTTCTACTATTTCCTTCTCCACCAATCATAATATCTAAAACAAAGTCTTCCATAGCAGGATACAATATTTCTTCAATATAAGATGGCATACGATGGATTTCATCAATAAATAAAACATCATTAGGTTCTAGTGTTGATAATATAGCGGCCAAGTCACCTGATTTTTCAATACTAGGTCCACTTGCCACTTTAATATTTACCCCTAATTCATTCGCAATAATATTAGCTAAGGTTGTTTTTCCTAATCCAGGTGGTCCATACAATAATACATGATCTAATGCTTCATTTCTCATTTTGGCTGCTTCTATATAAACTTTAATATTTTTTTTAACATCTTCTTGTCCAATATATTCATCAAGCGAAAGTGGACGAATACTTGATTCTACTTGTTCATCTTCTACTAATTCCTCACCTGACAAAATTCTCTCATCCATTTTATCTTCTCCTTTCTTCCAAATCTAATTTATTATAATATTTTTGACTTACTAATGGCAAATTAATTTTTTCACTCGCTAAATCATAGAAACTACTATTAAAATGATTTATTAAATAATCTTTAATTTTTTCTAATTCTTCTGATAATATAGCTTCATTCCCAATGATTATACCATAATCTTGGTAAGCAGTTGTTCTTAAAAAGCCAAAATGTTCTATTAAAAAACTAACTGCATAATAATCTTTTTTCCATAAATAATAAAATGTACTATCTAATAAAAACAATTGATTCAAAATCGTAGTAGCAGTAATTTCATGATTTCCTAACTGTTCGTTACTTTTATCAATAAGTGCATAACCATTAGGATCTATTAACCAGTTATCTAATCTTTTAACATTGGTATCAATTTTCATCATATTTAAACTTTTATCAGAGCAGGAAACCAAATCGGCATAATTACCTCCGTTTCTTTTTCTGATAACTAACTCTGTTATATCAGAATAATTAGCCTTATCACTAGTAGTTTCTATCAAATACATTTTATCTTTTATTCCTTTTAAATATGTATTTTCTTTCAATAATGGGTTTATAAAAATATAATTTAGGTGTAGTATTACGAAATCAAAATAAGATTCAAAATATGTATAATCTTTTTGAAATGCTAACCATGCTTGGTAGTTTTCTTCTAAAAAACATAAATCGATACAGAAATTACGAGTTTCTCTATAATCAAGCCATATCTTTTGATTATCTGGAGTTATAAAACCTACTTTATCGTTCATAATTTCCTACTTTAGTAATAGCTTTAACGCTTCTTTTACTTGTTCTTCTAAGCTTAATTCTTGATTTACTTTTACAACTACTGCTTTGATTTCTTTTTCTTTATAACCTAATCCCTTTAATACTTCTATTAATTCTTCATAACTACTAGTACTGTTACTAGCTTCTACTCCAGAAATTGAAATCTTACCTTTTAAATCTAATATCATTTGTTTTGCTACTTTATCTCCTATTTTAGGAAATTTCTTTAAATATAAAATATTTTCTCTTTCAATAGCGTCCATAATACCAGAAATAGATCCAGTTGCTAGAATAGGAAGTGCCATTTTAGGACCTAATCCTTTTACACTAATTAGTTTTAAAAACATTTCTTTTTCTTCTTTAGACTTAAAACCATATAAACTATTTTCATCTTCTCTAATATACTGATAAATATATACTTTACAAGTTGTATTTAAATCAAATGAATAAGGATTTGGTGTATATACTTGATAACCTATCCCACCTGCTTCTACTACAACATAAGTACCTTCTATATCTGTTACCATTCCTAATATATAATTATACATAACTATCCTCCATAACTACTAGTATTATACTATAAATAGTTCATAAACAAAAGAAAAATGCTCAAAAACTTAAGCATTTTACTCCATGATTTTAAAATGATTACCACTATCTAAGTAAAGGATTCCTTTTTTACCATCTAGTTTTTCTAAAACATCTTCATAATAATTAATTTGTTTAAATTTCGTTAGTGTCAAATATACATAATTACCATCATTCATATATAGTAAAAAACGATCTTCATCTTGCGTATTAGGATAATATCTAATTTCTGATATTTGATTTTTAATACTAGGAGTTACTTGATTCATTCCTTTTATAAAACTATCATATTTTGTATCTGGGATATAGTTTAATAATATCGGTACTTGATACTTTTCATTATCTATTAATTCTTCTTTATCTTCTAAAACAATCTTATTATTTTCTTCTTTTCTAAATAAAATATTATATTCTTCTATTTGTATCTCTACTATTCCTAGTATTTTTTTCTTAATCGTTACACTTTTTACATAAGGACTTTTCTTTATATTTTTTTTTATATCTTTCGTTCTTGTTTTTAAAAAGCTAGGATAATTTTCAATTTTGGCTAACTCAATAATTTCCTGATCTTTTAAATAATTATTACCAGAAATATAAATATTTTTAATTGGTATTAAAGAGAGTAAATAAACACTACCAGATAATAGTGTAAGAATAAATATTATAATTATGATTGGTAAAATTCTAATTCTTATTTTTTTCTTTACTTTTTTAGCCATAAGTATTACTCCCAATTTATAAATTCTTGTTCTACTATTAAATCAACTTTATAATTTTCTTTTACCACTTGCTTTAAAAAGTCTATTAATTCTTTAACATCAGTTGCTTTAGCATGATCAAAATTCACAATAAAATTAGCGTGTTTTTCACTTACTTTAGCACCACCTTTTACAAGACCTTTATAGCCTAAGTCCTCAATTAATTTTCCTGCAAACATATCTGGTGGATTACGAAAAACGCTTCCTGCTGATGGGTATTCTAATGGTTGAGATTCTAATCTTCTTTTCTTTCTATCTGCTACTACTTGTTCAATTAATTCTTTTTCTCCTTTTTGAAGTTGAATGGTTGCTTCTAAGCAAATATAATCTTTATGATTTTTAAAAAAAGAAGTACGATAATGGAAGTCTAATTCTTTATTTACCATCGTGATAACTGTCATTTTAGGAGTTAACACTTTTACTCTAGATACAATATAACCCATGTCACTTTTATAAGCACCAGCATTCATATAAATAGCGCCACCAATAGAGCCAGGAATTCCTGCTGCAAACTCTAAACCAGTTAATCCACGCCTAAATGATTGATAAGCAACTTTCATTAAAGAAGCTCCTGCTCCTACTACTACTCTATCTTGTTTAAATTCTATTTGTTTTAACTCATCTAATTTAATAATAACGCCATCATAGATATCATCACTAAATAAAACATTAGAACCATTTCCTAAGACCATATATTTTATCTTCAAGGCTTTTAACTTATTTATTAAAACAACTAATGACTCTGTATTTTTAGGAAAAACCATAACTCTAGCAGTACCACCTATTTTATAAGTTGTATAGTTTTTTAAGGAAACATCTGTTATAATTTTTCCTATATTTAACTTTTTTAACTCTTCAATTAATTCTGTCATTTTTATCACCATCTATTAAATTTCTTATTATTTTGTATATCTTAGTAGCACTATCTTTTACACCCATTTTACTAACATTTTTATGAAATTCTTGATATCTTATTGGATCATTTAAAATATTATCAATAGTGTTTACTAATACTTCTTTATCATAACTCTCTTCTTCTATTATAACAGTTGCTTGGTTTTTCTCAAGACTTTTTGCATTTTTAAATTGATGATTATGCGTTACATAAGGACTAGGAATTAAAATATTAGGAATTCCTAAAACTGTAATTTCAGCAATACTACTAGCTCCAGCACGAGAAACTATCAAATCTGTTTTCTTTAATACCTGAGTCATATTATCTAAATAAGAAACAATTTTTACATTTGATGGTGTTACTACTTTTTTATATTCTTCATAATACCCTTTTCCAGTAACAAACACAACTTCATAGTCTTTATTTTTAAATAGTGGTAAAGTATCTTTTAATTTTTGATTCATAGTAGTAGAACCTAAAGAACCCATTACGATTAAAACTAATTTTTTAGTATCACTTAAAGAAAGACCTAATTCTTTTTTAGAAACTTCTTTTGCATAATAAGCTTCTTCACTTCTAGGATTTCCTGTATATACTACTTTTTCTTTTGGAAAATAAGAAATGGAATCTATTAAACTTACTCCAATTTTATCTGCATAGTGAGATAAGAATTTATTTGATAAACCTGGTATTGAATTCTGTTCGTGAATGAATGTCTTATACCCTAGTTTCTTCGCACTATAAATAACGGGAGCAGTTACATAGCCTCCTACTCCAATTACGATATCTGGATTAAATCTCTTGATTTCTTTTTTTAATATTTTAATATTTTTAGCATAGTTTTTTAAAACACTTATATTTTTAAAAGGATTTTTTCTGTTAAGTCCTTTCATGTCAATAGAAAAATAAGGAATATTTTGATTAGGAATAATCGTAGATTCCATTCTATCTTTGGTACCAATATAGAGAATCTCACTATTTGGTTCTTTTTCTTTAATTTTATGAATAATCGCTAAGGCAGGATAAATATGTCCTCCTGTACCTCCAGCACTTACTATAATTCTCATTTCTTTCACATCCATCTACATTATACCATAATTATATGACAGAAAAAGTGTTTTTATCTGCTTTCATTGAATAATGTGTCAAAATAGTTGACTTTTCTCCGTTTTAGTGTTATATTTATAGCCGTTGTAAGAAGTACTTATATAGTACTTCTATTTTTTATGAAGGAGAGATTTTATGTTAAGTAAAAGCAGTAGTAGTAAAAAAGCAGTACCAAATATGGATTATTTAGAGAAGGTTTCAGAAGTTCAAGTATTTTTAGAGGTTAATCATTATTATGAACTTTTAAGTAATTACCGTAATAGAGAATATTACCAAAAACTAGCTAATAATTATAAAAATATTGGTGATACCGAAACAGCTAAATATTTCCTAGAAAAAGCTAAAATGGCATCTTACATCATTAAAGACGATGAAAGTTTAAAAAAAGTAGAAAGTATGTTAGATGGTTGTATCTTACAGACAAATCGTTTTAATACAGATACTTGTTTATTAGATGATGGTAGTGTTAATATGACAGATAACTTTTATTTTTGGTATTATAGTTGGGTTTCTTATATAGAAAATATGGATGATGAAACACTTCTTGCTTTCCGTAAATGTCGTTATGAAGGAAAGGGTTTAGAAAATTTCACATTAAATGGTTACCCTACTTTTAGTACTGTAGAAGAAGAATTAGAAAAACCTAAAATTAAACAATATATGTTTAAAGGTGAAACTGCAACAAAAAATATTAGACAAAAACTTGCCTAATATTTTTTTAATGCAAAATAATTAGCGTTTACAATTTCATAACCTTTTACTGCTAATCTTCCAGGAATATAAGATAAGATATCATAGTGATAATCTTTATATTTTTCTTCTAATAATTCACTATAGACTTGTAAAATGGTTTTATTTTTGACTTTTTTTGTTCTGCATAGCTTGATTAGTTTATTTGTGATATCATCAGCTATTTTCATACACATTTCTTGATCCATATAAACTCCTTTCTTATTCAATTATTATTATAATGGTTATACAACCAATAGTCAATAAACTAGTTTAATTGGTAAAATTTACCATAGGAAGTGTTGTAATGGTAAAAGTTAATATTGAAGATGGTTATTACTTATTTAAATTAAATGATATATTAAGAAATAGAAATATTAGTAAGAATAAACTTATGAGAGAAACAAATACTGATTTTAAAGTAATTCAAAGAATTATTAATGGAGAACTTACAAAATTAGATATTATTGTTTTAGCTAGAATCTGTAATTTCTTAAATTGTCATTTTTCTGATATTATTGAATATTATCCAGCTTTAACAACCGAGTTAGAAGAAATGAAATAAATGTAGCATTCTGCTACATTTTTTATTTTAAAGTATTTTTTTTAAAAATGTTTATTTTTTTAAGTTTCTGTAGATTTTCGTTCGTTTTCGGTATTTTTACCTCTACTTTCAGTTAATTTTTACCGAAAACGAACGAAAATGAACGGAAAAGTACATTTTACCAAGCAATAAATCTTTCCCAATGTTCTACTACATTATCAGAAACAGAGTCAAAATAAGTACTTAACTGCTTACTAATTACTTTAGCTTTTTCATTGATAGGATTACCCTTTACATAGTATTCTTTCTTTAAACTTCTGAACATCATATCTTCAAAAATAACTGCCCTATCTTCTTTATAATTTGTTTTAGAATAACTAGATATAAAATAGTATGGATTTGAAAAAAAGTAAACATAATCATTATTTTGATTTCCGTAAACAAATCCTTGAGGATTAAACTCTGCCATACTATTTTCCAAAGCACTAGCTCCAATAATAGTTGCTAAATAACAGTCTATATAATGCATCATTTCGTGATGTAGAGTGCTTTCAAACAAATAACTTCCTGTATCCAGTAAAATAATTGTTGTATTAGGATTTCTATTATCTGTCAACCCAGCAGTACCATCTTTTATACTTTTAACTAAATAAATAGTAACTTGTTTCCATTTATTTTTAATTTCTTTAAAGAAGGAACTAGGGTATTTGCTTAAAGCACTGTCTATTTTTTTTAAATGACTATATATTTCATCATCATCATAGATTTTAGTTGGTATTGCATAATCATTGGCATAATTACCATCTAACTCATCTTTATAACCAATAGAAACATTATATTTTGCTCGAATTTGATTTCTGTATTCATTATTAATTTGCTCTTGTGTTTTTGGTGATGGTGATGGTGTTTGTGAAGGAGTTGGTTTTTCTACTTTATTAGTCTCTTGCTTATTAGCATTATTATTTTGATTAGTTAAAGAACCAGTGCTATTATTTTCTTTATTAGTATCTGTTTTATTATTCTGATTATTATCTGTCTTAGTATCTGTTTTATTGGTATTTTTATTAGTATCAGATTTGTTATTGTTATTGTTATTAGGTTTCACAGTTGTGTCACTATTACTATTATTACTATTATTTTTTTGATTAGAATTTGTTTTATCTTTTTCTGTAGATAATGAATTTTTAGAAGAATTACTAGTTGTATTCTCTTTATCACTATCAGATTGATTTCCAACTTGTTCAATTTCTAAATTAGAATCTTTATTTTGTTCTTCTGTTTTAATCTCAGTATTGCCACTATCTTTTTCAATCTTTTTATTTGATTTTTTTAAATTACTATTCAGATAAAGAAAAGTAACTACTACTGCAAATAATATTATAAAAATTATCACAAAACATTTTTTTGAATTTAACTTCATACACATACTCCCCATATAAATTCTAGGTTTATTATATCTTAATTTTTTCAATGGTGCAAATAGATATCTACAAAAAATTAACAAAAGATTTATCTTTTATTTTTGATACCTACTAATATTTAGTAGTATTCCAATACTAACTAATGTAATTAATAAACTAGAGCCACCATAACTTAAAAATGGTAAGGTTACACCTGTAACTGGAATTAAGCCAATTACCACCATTAGATTCATGACTGCTTGAATTAAAATCTGAAATATCATACCAAAAGCTAAGTATTTTGGAAAACTATCTTTACAGCTTAAGGCAATTTTAATTCCACGATATAAAATAGTAATAAATAAAACACTAACGATAACTACTCCTAAGAAACCAAACTCTTCACTAATAATAGAAAAAATAAAATCTGTTTGTGGTTCTGGCAAATAAAATTGTTTTTGCCTAGAATTTAAAAAGCCTTGTCCTAGTAATCCACCTGGACCTATTGCGTATAAACTTTGAATAATTTGAAATCCTGTTCCAAGCGGATCTTTCCATGGATTGATAAAAGAAGTAATACGATCCATTCTGTAAGGTGCTATTAAAATTAGAAAAACAATTCCCCCTACTCCTAAAACACCTAAACCAATAAAGAATTTAATATTTACTCCAGCAATAAACAACATAGCTAAAATACTTACTACAATAATCATTCCTGTACCAAAGTCAGGTTGTAGCATAATTAGACCAAAGACGGTAAATAAAACTATTAAAATAGGAATAACGCCTTTTCTAATATCTTTTAAAAATTTATTATTGTTTGATAAATACTTGGCCGTAAAAATAATGAGTCCAAGTTTCGCAAATTCACTTGGCTGAATTCCAAAAGAACCAATACCAAACCAACTACGACTCCCATTTCTGACACTACCAATACCTGGAATTAAAACTAAAACTAATAAAAATAGACAAACAGTTAAAATTAAGTTTGTCTTTTTATAATACCATGAATAATCTAGTTTTGATATTGTAATCATTAGTACGATTCCTATTATAATGAATAATGACTGTTGTTTCACATATTTAAAACTATCGTGAAACTTATACTCTGCCCAAATAGAAGAAGCAGAATAAATCATTATGAGTCCAAATAGTATTAAGAGTATTACAGCGATAAAAAGAACTAAGTCAAATTTTCGCTTTTTCATCTCATCACTCTTTCTTTATAACCATACTCCAAAGAAAATACCACCCATTGCTAGAACTAAGCCAACAACCCAAAATAATTTAACGATATCTTGTTCTTTCCAACATAGTTTTTCAAAATGATGATGAAGTGGTGTCATTAAGAATAATTTCTTCTTAAATACGTAAAGCCAAAATACTTGTAGAATTACACTTAATGTTTCAATAATAAAGATACTTGCTACTACTGCTAAAGTTACTTCACGGTGAGTAAGTACCGCAATTGTAGACATAACACCACCTAAGGCAAGACTACCAGTATCTCCCATAAATACTTTAGCGGGATAAGTGTTAAAAACTAAAAATCCTAAAATACTTCCTGCTAAGATAAAGGTAAATATTCCCATATCTTCAAAACCAACAACCATAGAAATTAAACTAAATGCAATAAAGGCAATTGCCGATAATCCTCCAGCTAACCCATCTAGACCATCTGTTAAGTTAACAGCATTAGATCCCCCTACTAATAGGAAAAGAATAAATAAACCGTATACCCAACCCATTTCAATATGAATCCCTAAAGTTGATACAATTAAAGCTGTTTGACCACCATTTCTAATATACATATAGAAAAATATCAAAGCTATGATAACTTGACCTATTAATTTCTGTACTTCGGTTAATCCTTCATTATTATGTCTTTTAATACTTAGATAGTCATCTAGAAAACCAATAATGGCATAACCAATAAAAACAACTAAAACAATTCCTAAATTAGTGGTATATTCAATTTTATGTGTAATTAGTAATAGGAAAGTTGTAAATAAGGTAGAAAAAATAAAAATCAAGCCACCCATGGTAGGTGTTCCTTCTTTTTTACGATGACTTTCTCCTACAAATACACTAATTCTTTGACCAACATTTAATTTTTTTAACGATGGTATTAAAATCAGACCTAATACTACAGAACATAAAAAGCCAATCATAATCGCAAATACTGATTTTGTTAGAATTAGCATATTATCACTCCTGTTTCTTTAAACATTATACTACACTTTTACTTTTTACCGAAGAACATTTATATCAATATACAAAATTTTACACTATATAGTGATACCATCTCGTTAATTCATTATATGATACCTTATTTCAATTATACTAAAAGGAATACAAAATCGTATTCCTTATCTATTTATTTTATTAACTATATCTATGAGTTCTTCCTTCTTTATCTACTCTTATTATTTATAAATAACTTTTTACTTTAAAATATAATTTGTTTAATTCCTAAAAATTAGTATAATTATATTAAAAGGCAGTGATTTTATGAAAAAAAGGCATATAGTATTCATTATTATTATCATAAGTGTTCTATCGATATTTCCTTTATTAGTAAAAAGTAATGTATTAGGTCATGATACCCGATTTCATTTAGCTAATATAAAAGATATTAGTAATACTATGAGATTAACTAATCCTCTTCCAAAGATTAGCAATATTATTGGAAATGGCTTAGGATATGGAACTCATTTATTTTATGCACCACTACCACATTACATTGGTGGATATGTAAATAGAATTTTTAGATTTCTTGATTTTGGTGCTGATAACTGTTTAGTTTTTATGTATCTATTAGTTTCTATATCATCAGGAATTATCATATACTATTTAGCTTTTGATTTAACTAAAAATAAATATACTTCACTACTTAGCTCTATTATTTATCTATTAACACCTTATCGTATGGGTGATATGATTGTCAGAAGTAGTTATAATGAAATATTTATTTTTCTATTTTTCCCTATGATACTCCTTAGTTTAAACCGTTTAATCAATAATAAAAAGTATTTAGTTTTATTTGTAGTTAGTTATTCTGGTCTTATTCTTTCACACTTAGTTATGTCTTTATATGCTACTTTATTTATAATAATATGGGCTCTATTTTTCTATAAGCAATTATTCCAAAAAGAAAACATTTTAAAACTATTAAGAGGAATTTCTATAGTAAGTATGATTGTCTTACCATTCTTAACACTATTAGTTAGTCAAAAAATGGGTGGTAATTATTCGGTATTTACTGATGGCTATATGGCTAATATAAAAGATATCAATGCTTCTACTTTATCATTAAAAAGTTTTATTATTCCATTAAATGATTATAGTTGGGAAGTTCCACAATTTACTAATATTTTAGTAATTATTACTTTTTTAATCAGTTGGTTTATCATTATTAAAGATAAAAATAAAAATAAAAACTTATACTATTTTATTATATTATTTTTAATTAATTTTATTATGTGTCTTAAAGTATTTCCTTGGAATTTATTACCAAAGTTCTTCTACATGATACAATTTCCATGGCGACTTCAAACTTTTATAACAGTATCACTTAGTATTATTGCTCCAATTTGTTTTACTAAACTAAGTATTAAAAAATTAAAAATTGCTACTATTATTTTTACTTGTTTATTAATAGTTACTGAAATACCATTTATTAAAAGTATGATGAATTATACTTATTTATTAGATTCTGATATAGATTATAATTTTGGTATGGGTAATTCAAGAGAATATCTTCCTATTTCAGCTAATGAGAATTTAGATTATTTTAATAGTAAAAAAAGAGAAATTAAATGTGATGATTGTGTTTATACTATTACAAGAAATAGTAGTAGATTTTTAAAATTTGAAATAGAAACAGACCATAAGCAAAAGATTGAACTGCCAAAGATTTATTATGTTGGATATGAATTAAGAGATTCCAACAATAAGAAAATTAAGTTTTACGAAAATGAATTTGGACTAATAGAATTTATAGGCAATGAAAACACATATACTTTAACTTATAAAGCACCTCTTATGTATAGAGCTATCATTATTTTAGATGGATTCGTTATTATCGGAATTATTATTTTTAAAGTATGGAAAAGATCTAGCAAAAACTAGATCTTTTAGTTACCTAACATTAAGACAATAGTATCATCAGCCGCTAGTCTTTCACCTGCTTTAGGGCTTTGACTGATTACTTTATTGCCACTTCCTGCATATTCTATTTTCCAGTTGGTTAATAATTTCTTAGCTTCTTTTACTTCTAGACCTTCTACATTTGGTACTTCATAATAAACTTTATCTTCCCATGTATAATCCTTTTCTATTTGACCTTCTTGTTTTTCTATTTTTAAGGCATCAATAATATCCAATAATACACGTCTAGCAATAGGAGTAGTTGTATAACTGGAAAGTAGTGCTGTATTTTTAGGATTATCAAGAGCTATATATAAAACTGCTTGTGGATTGTTAGAAGGTACAACAGACATAAAACTCATGATATAGTTTCCTACTAAATATCTACCATTTTCTACTTTTTGAGCTGTTCCTGTTTTACCTCCAACACGATATCCATCAATATATGCTGCTTTTCCTCCACCTAAAGCAACAACACTTTCTAGGGCTCTACGCATTTTTAAACTAGTTGCTTCTGAAATGGTATTTCTGACTAAAGTTGGTTTATTTTCTTGAATCATAGTATTTGTTTCAGGCTCTAGTATTCCCTTTACTACATAAGGTTTATAAAGGTTACCACCATTTACTATAGAAGATACAGCCGTTACTTGTTGAATTGGAGTTACGCTTACTCCTTGACCAAAAGCTGTTGTTACTAATTCTAACTCCCCTACTTTTTCCATTGGGAAAATAATACCTTTACTTTCTCCGTTTAAATCAATTCCTGTTTTAGAACCAAATCCAAATAAATCGAGATATGAAAATAGTTTTTCTTTTCCTAGCATCTGCCCTAATTTAACGAAACCTGGATTGCATGAATTTTGAAGCACTTGTAAATAAGTTTGATCACCATGTCCTCCTGCTTTCCAACAACCAATTCTTGCTCCACCTATATGAACACTTCCAGAATCATAAAAATGATCATTATCCATATCGATTAAGTTTTCTTCCAAAGCTGCTGCAAAAGTAGTAATTTTAAAAGTAGAACCTGGTTCGTATGATGCCCATATTGGTAAATTACGACTTAATACTTCCATTGTATAATTTTGATAATTATTAGGATCATAAGTAGGACGAGAAGACATAGCTAAAATCTCACCAGTATTAGGATCCATTACAACAGCAAGTGCCATATCAGGATTAAAAGCTTTTACAGCATTATCAAGTTCTCTTTCTAAAGACATTTGTATATTATAATCAATCGTAAGTTGTAAATTCATTCCACTAGTAGGTGCTACATAAATATCAGATAATTCAAGTTTATTTCCTTTTGCATCTGAAAAATACTTAATTGCACCACTTTCTCCAGATAGATACTTATCATATTCTAATTCCAGACCACTTAGACCTTGATTATCAATTCCAACATAACCAAGTACATGAGATAAAGTAGTACCATATGGATAATACCTCTTTGCTTCTTTTACTAAATAAACACCTGGTAATTCTAAGCTACTTATTTTATCTGCCACTTCATAAGATAATCTTCTTCCTTCAGGATGAACTCTTTCTATTGAAGATATTTTATTTACATGTTTATCCATCTCCTCTTTACTAACTCCTAAAATAGATGCTAATTCCTTACTAGTAGTTTCTTTATCTTTTATTTGATTAGGAATTAATACCAAAGAAGTAGTAGTAAGATTATCAGCAAGAATTACGCCATTTCTATCTAATATAAGCCCTCTATTAGCTTCAATTGGTAAATCCCTACTCCATAAGTCACTAGCTAAAATAGATAATTTTTCATAGCTAATTAGTTGAATATAGGCAACTCTTAATACAATAAATAAAAACATTAGTAATATTATTAAAAATAATAGTTTAATTCTAGAATCAATCTTTTTAAAAAACATACTATCACCTAATTAATCATATGAAAAGAAAAAAAGAACTATTATTTTATTTAAATGTTCTTTTAATTGCTTACATTTTAAATCATATAATTTTATTTAGTTGTTTTTACTATTTCTTTTCAATGTTCCTGCAGTAATATATGCAGTTATAGGTATAACTATAATGCAACCTATAGCACTAAAGAATATTTTTATCATTTCTGATGCAAATGTCTTTGCATTTACAATTTCTAAAAATGAATAATTTCCTTTATAAAACCAGATTAATAAGGTCATAAATTCACCTAAAAAAGCAAACATTAAAGTATTATTTGTTGTACATAGTATATCTCTTCCAATATTCATTCCTGATAAAAATAAATCTTTTTTTGATAAATTTTTATTATTATCATACACTTCGTATAATGCTGATGATATTGCTATGGAAGAATCAACCGTTGCACCAATTAAACTAATCAGTATCATAGAAATTGCAATATCAGTAAAGTCTATTCTTACATCATAGGAAAACATATTTATTTCTTCATATGATTCATATCCAAAGCCAGCTATTCGTGATATTTTTGTTACAAAAAATATAAGAAATGATAATATAATTAGTACAATAACAACTGATTTCAAACTAGATTCTGTTTTAATATTTCTTTCATTTACATAATATAATATTATATAACTTATTACAAAACAACCTATTAAAGAACAAATTATAGGATTTAAGCCAATAGCAATTAAGTAAAAAATAATCATTAGAATAATAAAATTAAATATTATAGATAAAAACAACTTTATTCCTCTTTTGGTATCAATATAAATCATTAATAAGAATAATAAAACAATTAATATTATATTCATTTTGCACCTCTTTTCATCAATTTAATTGATACATGTGCTGATACTGGAATGGTTAAAACAATCCCAATACTTCCAATTAAGAATCTAGTTAGTTCTAATGTAAAATTACTTGAAATATAATTATACATTGAAAATCCATTACGTAATGCCAATACAAAAATAGGAAGTCCTGAACATAAATAAGTAAAAAACAAAACATTACTCATCGTACTCATTATATCTTTTCCTATTTCTCTAGCAGATTTTTTCAAACTTTTAATAGATATATTATTGTCTTTTTGAATAAGTTCTGATATAGACGATGCAATTGTAATAGCTACATCCATGATTGCACCTGTTGAGCCAATTAGTAGTTCTGGTAATATAATATCTTCGATAGGAACAGTCAAAAATGATAATTCATTGAAATTTATACCATTATAGCCATTGAAATTTACAATAATTATAAGTATAGCTAACATTATTAATGTTGATATAATTACAGATAAAATTGCTGACAATGTTTTTTTATTCAGTCCACTCGATAATATCAAAGAAATAATAGAAAAAATAATCATTTCTATTACGCATAAAAATAATAAATTAATACCTTTAAAATATAAAGATAAACCAATATAAAAAATTACTAAATTCAAAAAAATACTTAATACAGATAGTAATCCCTTATAAGAACCAACTATATAAAGTAGATTTAAAAATACTACAATCATTATAGTTAGATAAAAATCTCTTTTTAATTCAATACCACTTGCATCTAATATTAGCTTGTCATTAACTTTATATTTATCTGTTACAACAGATGAATAAGATTCATCATATGAGATAGTTTTTTTATTTCCTTTCTGCTTTCCATTAGTTATGATACCTGTTATCTTCTTTGTATAATACTTTTCTTCTAATCCTAATGAATTTTGAGATATTTCTTCACTTAGCGTATCAATCTTTATTATTTTAATAATTTGTTTTGAATATAAAAAATCATCATTATAAACAAATAATAAAGCAATTATAGATAATAGAAATATTATAATAAAAATTATCTTCTTTGTATTAGACATTTTACCACTTCCAATATATATTTTATCACATTTAGAGAATTGTTTTTAAATATATTTAAAGAGAAAAAGCTATTAATTGATTTTTGATATTTATTCTTATTCTTTTATAACTTTAGAATTTTGTCATTATTTGTCTTTTCAAGTGTTGATATTGTATCGTAGTGTTTAAAATTTATTGTCTATATATCTATACTAACTATAAAAATCAATAGTAAAGATTAATCTTCCAAGGAATAATAATTTACTTCATCAAGTGCAAATAAGCATTCACTAATTGCTTGACCTCTACCAAATATGTATAACATTTTTGATAATATATTTATAAACATATCATCACAATTATGTTCTTTCATAATGTTAAGGTATTTCTGCCACAATTCATTTGATCTATTTATTCTTGATTTACTTAATTGTTTAACAATTTCTATTGCGACATCATGTTCAATTGAATGATTTATAAGGTACTCATATATGTCTTCACGATTAGAAATTATATTATGTATATTAATCTTTCCTTGCTTAAATAATTCCTCTTGATTTTTCTTCCATACATGAGTTCCGTGTGCTAATGATATTATTTTAGCATAGTCATCTATTGTCTTTGGTTTAAGACTACTTGATATTTCTTTCTCAAATGTAGTCTTCATAGCATATTTAAGATTAACTTCATTTCCTTGTATTAGAGTTTTATCATCTAGTCTAATTATTATGTATTTATCTTTAAATGTATGGTAATCTTCAATAGTTTCAAACTGATTAAACTCATTTAATCTAAATGTCATATTATTTGGTTGTACATAACTTGGAATAAACAAATAGTGTTTATCTTCCAACTCGTTTATTTCATAAACATTACTAGGTTCAAACGAACCCTTAACTATTTTAAAATCTTGATTATACTGATTCATTGAACTTACAAAATCCAATGAGCAACCATTTATGAAATCAATACGTAAAGTTTTATCAGTAAACAATTCATACGGTAAATTATATTTGATAGGATCAACTTTACTAATACCAAGGACATAAAGTAATAATAAGTTATTAGCCATACCTTTAAAATGAAAACTTACTGACTTTTCATTTTTCTTGTACTTATGTAATAATTCTATAATAAATAATAGTCCTTTATCATAAAGTAAATCTATTTCTTTCTTGCATCTTTCAAGAGTAGGTTTATCTTTTATCTCATTATTTAATAAAGTTAAAAAATATTCTCTAGAATTATTATTTAAATTTACATATTGTTCATACATAATTTTCCCTCCAATATAGTAATCTAAAATTATTACTGTTTATATTTGTAAACTTTAAAACATTTATATCGTTTTACAAGTTTTTGATTTTTTCAATAAAAGCTTCAAAGCCATGTTGTTTATCATCATATATATTTTCAAATTTATTACCATTTATTTCATTGTATATTACATTTGAATTATATAAAGTATAAAATTCAATACCTGTATTCTTGAATTTATCTACTGCTTGTTTTACTTTTTTGCCATGATTACTTTCTAGCAAATTAACAAATATTGTTTTATTCTCGTACTTATGATTTTTGATTTTTTCAATATCTTTACCATATTCCCAGTAACCTATTTGATATTTAATTTCAATGATCGCAACAATATTATTATCCTTATCTTGAATTACTAAATCTGGTTGCCAACTTTTTTCATCACTTTGTTCTTTAGGTAATTTGATATCGATACACTTTTTTAGAGGAATATCCATATTATAATGATATTCTTTTCCATCTAATATACCCATAATCATACTTACAATATTTTTTTCACAAACCAACGAGTACGATAAGTTTCTCCAACGTGGTGCATCTTTCAAATTTATTAATTTACATAATTCATTATAATCATTTGAAATATTACATAACAATTCTTTTGAATACTTTTTCCAATCCATTTATTACTCCTTATATTTATTTTTTTCTATAAATAATGTCACTTTGCTTCTTTTAATAAATAAACGCCTAGCAATTCTAAGCAATTATTTTAACTGTTGCTTCATAAGATAATCTTCTTCTATAAGAATATCATAAATATTTACTTTTATTCTCATTTTGTTCTATTTCTATCATATTTTATACTTCCCTCATCATATATATTAGATACAAACAAAATATCATAAGTATAATTAATGCAGACTCAATTTATTTTTCAGAACTTCATTTTCAATTATAATTTCAGAATTTTTTGTTAATAAGTAATTGATGATATTTTGCGAATTTTTAGTCGTAGACAACAAAATATCAGCAGAACTATCTGCTAAAACTTTAAATTCTATACCATTTTTTAATACAAAATGTAAATATATTAAAATAACTTATAATGTAATTTTGATACCAATTGATAATAAAGCAAAGTAAGCAAAATACAATTTCAATACCTATTAGTTTTTTCATTATTATTTTCTCCTTACAAATATATTTTAATTATCCTTACACTCTATCAATATAACCAAAATGATAATCTTCGATATAAAGTAATTATTAAAAATACCTTTTCAAAAAATATGGTGACATTTTTCTAATTTCATAACTATCACTATTACCTTTATAACTATAAAACATTCTTTTACCTCTTTTCTAAATATATTAGTAACTTTAAATATATCTAAATTAGATTACTTACTTTGATTATATCATTAATTTCTAAATACACTAATACTTCTAGTTACTAGTTATTTAGATTGTCAAAATTATACATTATGAATTTAAAAAAAATAATAGACCTACTATTGTAAGTCTATCTAAATTCTATTACTCTTTGTTTTTCTTTTATGATAATATGATGCCTCATCTGCTTCTTGTCTTTTTTCATTCCAATTGTCATTTGGTTTAAATACAGAAATACCTACTGATACAGATAAAGGTAAGTTTAATCTTTTTCCTAAATCTTCAACATCTCTTTGAATTTCATCCATTTTCTCTTGTACTTCTTCTTTATTATCAGAATTAAAAATAAACAAAAATTCATCTCCACCAATTCTAGCAACTAAATCAAATGGAGAAATTTTATGATTAAATAAAGAAGCCACTTCTATTAAACATTGATCACCAATTAAATGTCCATAGACATCATTAATCATTTTAAAATTATTTAAGTCACACATTACTAAAGAACATGATTGATGAGAATTGATAATTTCCTGTTTTTTCTCTTCTACTGCTTTTAAATTTGATATTTTAGTTAGGGTATCTGTTTTTAATTGATATAAAAGTTCCTTATTTTGTTTCCAAAGGTCTGTAACATCAGTATATTCTTCTTGAATATATTGACAACCCTCTATCGCAATTAAACTACTTTTTTTACTCCAAGCTTTATCTAATTCTTTATCGTAATAGATATTACTTCCTATATTTATCATATAACTAAAACTATCTGGTACAATGCGACTATACTTCATAATTTTTCCTTGGTAATCTCTTATCAAGAAAACAGTACTTACTAAATCAAATTGAAAATCTAATTCCATGTTTTTTTCCTCTCTTTCATAGTTGACTTCTTTAAAACATACTTTCTATTTTAAATTTGACTAGTTAAAATAAAAAGAAGCAAATACTTCTTTTTATACCGTCATTAATTCATTTTCTTTTTCTTTGGTTTTTTCGTCTATTAGTTTATTGTATTTATTTACTAAATCTTGAACTCGATTTTGTAAATTTTTTTGTTCATCTTCTGATATTTCCTCTTTTTCAATGTCTTCATTAGCATCATGTCTAATATTTCTGATAGAAACTTTAGCATCTTCTGCCATAGCACGAACTTGTTTAGTCAATTCTTTTCTTCTTTCTTCTGTTAAAACGGGAATAATAATACGAATTGTTTCTCCATCATTATTAGGAGTATACCCTAAATTAGATTCAAATATAGCTTTTTCAATTGCTCCTAGACAACTTCTATCAAATGGCTTGATTAATAACTGTCTTGCTTCTGGTACTGAAATTGTTGCTAATTGTTTTAATGGTGTTGGACTACCATAGTAATCAGCAGTAATTCCATCTAAGCTAGAAGGATTAGCACGTCCAGCTCGAACTGTTACAAATCGATGCTCTAAATTATCTAATGTTTTGTTCATTTTTTCTTCTGTTAAATTAATAACTTCTGTATTCATGTATTCAAATTCTCCTTTATTTACTTTATGACTATATTTTAGCATAATTTAGTAAGAGTTGCACTAAAAATTACTATTTTTATGGATTATGTGTAAAAAAAATAGATATTATCAACTAAATGACATATCTACCTTTTTATAATTAACCATTAATTTGATTCATAACTTCTTCAGCAAAGTTTTCTTGTTTCTTTTCGATTCCTTCACCAACTTCATAACGAACCATGTTAACGATTTCACAACCATGAGCTTCAGCATAAGCTTTTACAGTTTCTTTATTTTCAGCTTTAATGAAGATTTGGTCTTCTAAACAAATTTCAGAATAATATTTGTTTACTTTTCCAACTAAGATATTTTCAATTCTATCAGCAGGTTTTCCTTCTTTAAGAAGTTCTTCTCTCATGATACTCTTTTCTTTTTCTAATACTTCAGTTGGAACTTCGCTTGATTTTACATATTGAGGATTCATAGCAGCAGCATGCATAGCTATTTCATAAGCAGCCTCTTGATCAGTACCATTTAATAATACTAAAGCGGCAATTCTTCCTCCCATATGTGAATAACTACCAAATACTTGGTTATCATTTTTAGTAAGTCTAGTAAATCTTCTAAAAGATATTTTTTCTCCAATTTGAGCAACAGCTGCAGCAACCATATCACTAACAGTTCCTTCTTCAGTAGTAAGCGCTAAAGCACTTTCCATATCTGTTGCATCACTTTTCATAATAACATCAGCTAACTTATTTACAAACTCAATAAACTTTTCATTTTTTGCAACGAAATCTGTTTCAGAGTTTACTTCTAAGATTACTGCTTGATTACCATCTACTAACATTTTAGTAATACCTTCAGCAGCAATTCTTCCTTCTTTTTTAGCAGCTTTTGCCATACCATTTTTTCTTAGCCATTCAATAGCTTGATCCATATCTCCGTTTGATGCTTCTAAGGCTTTCTTACAATCCATCATTCCGGCATTGGTTCTTTCTCTTAAGTCTTTTACATCACTAGCACTAAACATATTTTCATCCTCCTAAAATTATTTATTTAAAACTTCTAAAAGTTCAGCTTTTTTCATTGAAGTGTATCCTTCGATACCTTTATCTTTTGCCATAGCTTTTAATTCAGCTACTGTTAATTTAGATAAATCTGTATTATCTTCTTTTACTTCTTGTTTTTCTTCTTTTTTAGGAGCTGATTTTTTTTCAACTACTTCTGTTTCTTCTTTTTTTGTTTCTTTTGATTCTTTTTTAGCTTTTACTTTATCTTCATCAGTTAAGTAATCAACCATTTCTGTTCCATTTGCTTCACTGATAGCGTTTGCTAAAGCACCAATCATTAATTTAACGCTTCTAACAGCATCATCATTACCTGGGATTACATAATCAACCATATCAGGATCACAGTTAGTATCTACAACACCAAATACTGGAATTCCTAAAATGTGTGCTTCTTTAATAGCAATTTCTTCCTTACGAGGATCTACAATAATCATAGCATCTGGTGCTTTCTTCATATTTCTAATTCCTCTTAAGTTTTTATTTAATTTTTCATATTCTTTCTTAATTTGAATAACTTCTTTTTTAGGTAAAACATCAAATGTTCCATCTTGTTCCATTTTTTCGATTTCTTCTAATCTCTTAATTCTAGAACGAATAGTTTTGAAGTTTGTTAAAGTACCACCTAACCATCTTTCATTTACGAAATACATGTTAGTTCTGTTAGCACATTCTTCAGCTGCTTCTTGAGCTTGCTTCTTAGTACCTACAAATAAAACTTTACCACCATTTTCAGCGATTTCTTTTAAAGCTTTATATGCTTCATCAATCTTTTTAGATGTTTTTTGTAAATCGATAATATAAATATCATCTCTAGTTGTGAAGATATATTCCTTCATTTTTGGATTCCATCTTCTCTTTTGGTGTCCAAAATGTACACCTGCTTCTAATAAATAATTCATTGAAACTACTGTCATTATAATTTTCTCCTTTTCGTTTTATCTTCTACTAATTTCTAAAACTAACCACCATTTGGCACTCGGTTAGTAAATTCATTAATATGTTTATTTTTGTAATGCTTCTACAAGTTCAGCTTTTTTCATTGAAGTATATCCTTCGATATTTTTATCTTTTGCCATAGCTTTTAATTCAGCTACTGTTAATTTAGATAAATCTGCTACTTCACTTTTTTCTTCTTTTGCTTCTTTTTTAGGAGCAGCTTTCTTTTCTTCTTTTACTACTTCTTGTTTTGTTACTTTACCGTTTAATCCGTCTTTAGCAACATTAACTAATTCAGTAAATGCTTTTGAATCGTTAATAGCGATTTCTGATAACATCTTTCTGTTAACTTCTACACCTGCTTTTGTTAACCCTTCAATAAATCTTGAATAACTGATTTCGTTTTCACGACATGCTGCATTGATACGAGTAATCCATAATTTTCTGAAATCTCTTTTCTTTTGTTTACGGTCTCTAAATGCATATTGTCCTGAATGCATTAATTGTTCTTTAGCAGTTTTATATAATCTATGTTTACTACCAAAGTATCCTTTTGCTTGTTTTAATACTTTTTTATGACGAGCTTTTGTTGTAGCTCCATTTTTTACTCTTGCCATAATTTTTCCTCCTTAATACTTTAAAACTAAATAATATTTTTAAATCTGTTTTGATCTGCCTTACTTAAACCAGATTGTTTTCTTCCTTTTCTATTAAAATTTGCTGATTTACTACCAGTGTTATGTCTAGTTCCTGGGTGTCCAATTGTGATAGTACCACTTTTTCTAATATTAAGTACTTTTTTCATTCCTTTATGTGTTTTTAATTTTCCCATAAGTTCCTCCTATATTACTTTTCTTTTTTTGGTGCTAATAACATAATCATAGTTCTACCATCTAATTTAGCATTTTGCTCAATAGTAGAAATATTTTCTAATCTTGCTGCAAACTTGTCTAATACTTCACGACCAAGTTCAGTGTGTGCCATTTGTCTTCCTTTGAAACGAATTGATAATTTGATTTTGTCACCTTTTTCAAGATATTTTGTTACTTGTTTTAATTTGGTATCGAAGTCTCCTACATCAATTACTGGAGATAAACGGAATTCTTTTAATTCTGAACTATTAGCTTTTTGTTTTTTTAATGCTTCTTTTTCCTTCTTTTGCTTTTCATAACGATATTTATTATAATCCATTACTTTACAAACAGGTGGATCTTGGTTTGGATTTAACATAACTAAATCTAATCCAGCATAATTAGCTAATGTTAAGGCATCTTGGATTGGTTTTACTCCTACTTGCTCTCCATTTGGTCCAATTACTAGAACGTGACTTGCTTTAATCTGCTCATTAATAGGCTGATTATTCTTGTTACTTGCTATAAAAAACACCTCCATAAAATATAAAAAGATGGATATAAAATCCACCTTAAAAGACCTAATTATAATATTAATTATTATATATTTGGCTTTTTACCTACGGCTATTCGCTATCGTCAGGTGGATTTTAAAATCTCTTTCCTTTTAATTTCTATTCTATTATATAGAAATTATACATAATTGTCAATTATTTTTATTTTGTTTTTACCATTTCATTAGTTTCTTCTAATGATTCTGTAGCAGTTAATTCAGCTAATTCTTTATCATCCATGTTCTTTATGATTTCATCTAATTCATCGGGTGTAAAATAATTATTGCTAGATTCTGTTGTTTGCACATCTTCTACAACTGGAGCAAAATTACTTGGTGCTTCATTAGAAAAGCCTTCATTAGTTGTTGTTTCTTTAGGAACATAAATAAGATCTCCATCAATTTTTGCATCTTTAAATTCATCATCAATATGAATATCTCCACCATTGCTACCAGGCACTGGCGTTGGTGTAGGTGTTGGTTCAGGTGTAGGTACTGGAGCTGGGGTAACATTATTTTCAGTTCTATTATCTACACTTGGAACTGGAGATGTTTCTGTTTTAGAAGTTTCAGAATCTTTAAATTCTTTATCAATAGTAGTTTCACCACCGTAAGTGCTTCCGCCACCATTATTTTGCTTCTTTTCTTCATCAGCTTTCCACTGAAGTCCATCACTTTTACCTAAATTATAGTTATCTACAATTTCAGCATCGCTGGAAGTTGCCCAACTAGCATCATAACTAGCAGATGTAGAGCAAACGTTACTACCAGCAAAATAGTTATAAGTAGCACCGTAAACATTTGCTAAAAGTGCTTGTCTATCTTTAGCTCCTTGACTATTAGCTGCTTGTTCTTCTGCTTTTTTCTCAGCTGCAGGAGTAGATGCATCATATATGCCAGTTTTATTTACCTCTTCTTGTCTAGCTTCAGCCATTGCTATTTCAGCACTAACGACCTTACCACTATGGTCTCTTACTGCAGCATTAACACTAGATAATTGCTCAGGCGTTGCAGTAATTCCTTTTTGTGTAGTAGACTTAATAATATCTCCTACTTTTCCATTAGCAGTCACACCATGTGCATTTTTATATGCAATTGCTTTTTCTGTAATAGCATATTTTTCAAAATAATCCACATTTTTAGGATAAATTTGTTTATCTTTTAGTTGATTATTTAATAATTCAATGATAGTTTCAGAATTATATGTTCCCTTAGTAGCTGTATCATAAGCAGTTGAAACATTATCAAGTAATTCAGGTTTAATTCCTGTTAAATCAAAACCTGCACCACCTGCATAAGCAACCTCACTATTAAAATCTAATGATTTTTGATCTGCAATATATGTATTTGCTTCTTCTAATTTTTGTGCTTGTGGACCACAAGATTGATCAGCAATACTAGTACCAACATCAGTATTTAATAAATTATATCTTGTTTTAGATAAACCATGTTCCTCTAAGAAGGAATCAGCATCAAATGCACCAATACCATCGCTTTCATTGAAACCTTCTACTAGTGTTCTCATAGTAATTTCATCAAATAAAGCAGTTTTAATTGTCTTAGTTACATTTTCATTCTTTTTTGTATCATATAAATTAACTTCTATATTATCTTGATATTGATGAATTTGAGAAATAATAGAAGCAGCTGGTAAGAATGTTCTTAAAATGTATGACTTAGCATTGTCTTGTTCATAATCAACATCTTGAGCATAGCTAACAAGTGCTTTTTTAATTTCTTTCATTTTAGCTTCTGCTTCTTTTTCTTTACCCTTTTCATTATCTAAAGTTTTATATTCATTAAATAAAGTTTCAAATTCGTTAATTTTTACTTTCTCTTGTTCATTAAAATTGATTAATTTATCAATATTTAAATGGCATTCATCACTATTAATATAGTAAGCAATAATTCTAGATAATGCACCATTACTTTGACTATGAGCATCATTCATAATAGAAACAGTATCCATTTCATAGCCACCAGTAAGAGATAAATAATCTTCTTTTTCGTAATGTCCAAATCTAAGAGCTAAAGAATTAGCGTCTTCTGCAGTAAATCCATATAGACATTCACTATCAGAATAACCATATTCTTTCATTTGTTCTTCTGTTAAAGTTACTTTTTCCCAGCTTTCTTGGGCATTAACAGAAGTTAACCAATCATAACTATTCATAAATAATTGTTTTTGAGTAGTATCCATACTATTTAAAGAATAAGCTTCCCAGTTTTCTGGTAAAGACTCATCTTTTAATTGCATTTCAATAGCAGTTTGTTCTTCTAATGGTATTTCGTCTTCTTTATTTTTACCAAGAACACTATGACCATATGCACCTAATCCAACTAAAATAGCTCCTGCTAAACCTCCGGCTACTACTTTAGCTGCTGTACCCTTTGCTTCTGCCTTAGCTTTAGCTTTTTCTTCTTTTTTTACTCTATTTGTGATTTCTTCACGAACTTCAATTGGTAAATATTCTAAATGGTTCTCTACTCTATTTTGAGAATCAATTAATCTTGGATCACCATCAAAATAACTACAATTTTCAATTTCAGTGTTATTAAAATATTGTCTAACAAATTCTCTTTTTTCATCTGTAGTGAAATTTGTAAGATCTACTATTTCATGTTTTTCTGAATCAGCATGAAATATCAAAGCAGATTCAGCTGCTATTAAAGCAGCCTTATTCTTTGACATTCCATCTTTTACTAATGATCTGTATTCTTTTTCGTTTAGTCCCAACACAGTTCCAACAATTTTATCGTTTGTATCCATGTTTTACCCCTCCTATTATTTATTTCTTGTTTTTCCAGTGTAGCTATATCCTTGAGATAATAATGTTTGATCATTATAACTTGACCATTTATATACTGTTTTTGCTTCTGATAATAATGTACGAGTTCTAACTTTATAATATCTTACATAAGCGTAGATATCTTTTGCAGGTTCTTTTTGAACAGTCTTATATTCAGATACTTTTCTAGTTCCATATAGTGGAATAGAACGTTCTTCTACATTAGCACAACTTGCAGTTACATTAGAGTATTCTGTATAAGCTGTAACTTTTCTTGTTTGCTCTTTATAAACTACATAAGGGTGATTAGTACAATCGTTACCACATTGACTATAATCTATTCCTTGGAAAATCCAACGAGATGTCATAGTATCAGCTGGTGGATTATATCCTCTATAGTAGTTCTCTACATAAGCCCAATCACTATCTATTCTATAAATAGTATTAGCATCTGCTGTATAAGTATAATTTGTACATACTTTATATGTATAAGTACCTGATTGATATAATACATCTTTTGTTGTATGAACTTGTTCATATACAGCTGATTTAGTACCAATCTTAGTATAAATAGAACCTAAATCTACTGTTTCTTTAGTATCTGTTAATTCAAATACAACACCATCATTATTCTTTTTAACATGTTTTGTCCAAGCTGACCATTCACTATAAGTAGCACTTGTTGTTTTTGAATATTCATACTCTTTATTTACTACTGGTGTAGGTGTTACGGTAGGTGTTGGTGTCACTGTTGGAGTTGGTGTTACAGTAGGTGTAGGAGTGACTGTTGGTGTAGGTTTTGGTGTCCAAGTTGGAGTTACTGTTGGTTTGGGTGTTAATGTTGGTTTTGGTGTTGGACTTGTTGATGGTTTACTTGAATTTGTTGGCTTTGGTGTAGTAGATGGCTTTTCTGTATTATTAGGTTTAGCCTCACAAATATCAGTAGTACAATATGAATAGCATCCTAAATGTACTAAGATATAATTTTCTTCTTCCCCACATTTTAAGTTAACCTTCATTAAGTATTCAGTTTCTTTTTTCTCAAGTGATACATAAGAAGCTGTTACATCACATGAATTACCATTTTTATCAGTAAATGGAATTAATAACTTCATATCTAACATTTTTTGAAGTGTTAAAGTAGTTTTGTCCCCTACTTCTGCAGGTAATCTTTCTGTTGTGAAATAAGTAATTCCTGCTTCTTTCATTGTTTGCAAGTTTGCATTAAAAATTTGATCTTTTAATGGATTTAATGAATCCATACTAGGCCATGGTACTAGCCAAATAAGTAATAAAACAAATATGATAATTAAAATTAGTTTTAAGATGAAATCAACAATTAGATTTCTATGTTTTCTTTCTTCTGTATACATATACATTCCCCCTTCGTTTTATGCCGTGTATTTTAGCATAAAATTCGATTTTTGTCAATATTATTTGTTTTAGGTTACTTTTTTAGTTCCACAATAGTACAACCTACATTAAAAAAGTCAATATAATAGTTTTCTACTCTTTTATCTCTTTTTAGTACTTCGTGAACTTGTTTTTTTAACACTCCTGTCCCAATTCCATGAATAATAATACCACGGACGCACCCTAATTTACATAAATCATCTAAAAACTCTTTCACTAATAATTCTGATGACTTACGATCTTCACCATGTAAATCAATGCTTGGTAAATTACTGGTTAGTGGTATGTTTATTCTGTTATTTTTCTCATACATTTTTTACCACCTGAACCTATTATAGCAAAAAAAGAATTATCTTAAAAGATAATTCTTTAATTTTTTTAGAAAATCCAACTAGATAGCCATTTCAAACTATCAATGTAATCAGATGTAGTTACCATACCAGAAACTACTGGATAGAAAATAATAAATAGTAAAATTACTAAAGCAATATAGAAAATATAGAAACTATTATTTTTCATTTTTTCAGTAATCCATTTTACTAGTGATACGATTGCTAACATCATAAATGGTAGTGTTGGGAAGAAATGATACATAAACATTACTCTTCCAATTAGTGCATATGGTAAATAAGTACATAGAATAAATACTAAAATAAATAGATTTTCTTTCTTTCTTGTACATACACAATTAATTAAAAGATAGATAAATGCAATAATACCACACCACCAAATAGCAGGATTTCCAATTCCGACGATAGTAGATTTAACATTACCACCATAATATCCAACATAATACCAAACTGGTTTTGTCATAACTGGCCAACTATACCAACTAGATGAAAAATCATGAGTTGCTGTTAATTTAGAATGATAATCATACATATTTTTGATTTGATTTATAATTCCTGAAATACTATTATCTGTATACCCATATACATTAGGGAATAATACATAACATAAGATATAAATAATAACAGGAATAATAATAAAGAAAACAAAACAAGCAGCTATTACTTTCCAAGATTCTCTATTTACTTTTACAATATAATAAATTAATCCTAGTATTACTAATATAATAAAATATCCTACTGTTAATTTAACTGCTAGACTAGCTGATATTAATAATGCTGTAATATAGTAAATAGCAATTGGTATAATACAAATACTAAATAAAGATATTAGTAATATTTTGTTTAATTCTAATATTTCTTTTTCTTTATTTTTCTTTTTCTTAATATCTTTATAGATTAAATCTACAAAGAAAACAATTGCTAAAGCAAGTCCTGCATATAGTCCTGTCCATTTAGTTGCGATACTAAGTCCTATAAATAATCCTGATAGGAATAAATTTTTAAGTTTTGCTTTTAAGGTTGCTTTTTCATCTAATGAAATATATTGGTACATAAATAATGCTGATAGCATAATAAATAATACTAAGAAACTATCGGTTGTGCCCATTCTAGTTTGAGCAAAATGAAATGTATCAAATGTCATTAAAATACCAGCTAAACTTGCCCATTTACGACTCTTAAAGATTCTCTTAGCAAGAATATAGATAACTGGTATCATTAAAAGTCCAGCTATTGTTCCCATTAAACGATAACTAAAGGTACTCATACCAAATAATAAAATTGGTATCATCATAATTAGTTTACCAAGTGGTGGATGAGTCCATTCCATAACATCAATTCCATGTGCATATTCGTAAGCACTTCTAGCAAAATATATTTCATCAAAGTAACTACTATTCATATAGCTAATTTTAGCAGGTACTGTTTCTGCTTCATCTACAATCACATTACTTTGATCATCTGTTGCTTTAGTAAGTAGCTTGTTACCATATTGGTCATATAATTGAATTTCACCTAAATAGCTTCCTTCTTCATGTGAAACAAACTTTAAGTATTTAAAATTATTTTCAAGCACTAAATCTTCCCAGGCAAATACATAAGTTTCATTTAAAGTAGCTATTTCTTCATAAGTTTCTCCATCATTTGATGCCAAAAGTGAAAAACTTCCTACTTCTGGACCTGTATAATAACGAAGTTTAGATACTTCTTGCACTCCAGTTGGAATCATAACTCCAATACTATCTCCTTCATATTGAAACTTATAATAAGTCTTTGGACTATCTAAAGTTCCTAAATGATAAAAGGAAATAATAAAATAGAAAAGTACAAGTACCCCCATAATAATCCAATCTTTTTTATCTAACTTTGGTGTGTTATCTTGAAAGTTTTGAAAAAAAGTCTTAATTTTTGAATCTTTTTTCTTTTCTTTTTGATTCTTATTTTTCATTTATCTAGCCTCCTACAATATCATTATAAGGCAAGATAAGCAAAAATTCAATTACTATTTTTTTAATAAATCATGCTTTTTTACTGATGCATTTATTTTCTTTTCTTTTATCCAATTAATAAAATCTATTGTAGCATCAGTTCTATCATCATTTCTATTTATTCTTTCCTCATCATTCATTTCAGCTAATGTTTTATTACAGTTTTTTGGGATAAAAATATACCATAAATTTGATTTGGCATTCTTTGATTGATTACCTTTTTGTTCATATGATAAGCTTCCTTCAACTATTACTTGATCAACATCACCATAATTCATTTTTGGTTTTTGTTCTAGATAATCCGGTACATAAGATTTCCTATAAACTATAGTACCTGAATAAAACGGATTTCTTAACACCCTAGATATATGTTGCAGACCAATTTGTTAGTCCAGTTGAAGTTCTTGCTTCTTGTTTAGTTAATTTATCTGCAATAGCACATGTTCCTTTACCACTTATATACTCTGAATAAATAAATCTTACTATTTCAGCTTGCTCTTCATTAACTACTAAGTCTTTACCAACTTTATCATATCCAAGTATATTGCCAGTTCCATAGAATACTCCATTTTGAAATGATATCAATTGTCCTGCTTTTACTCTTTGAGAAGTTTTCTTATTTTCATTTTGAGCCAGTGCAGCCATTATAGTAAGTTTTAATTCTCCATCTTCATCATTAAAAGTCCAAATATTATCATCAGTAAAAAATACTTCTATCCCTATTTTCTTTAACTCTCTAGTTTTTTGTAATGTATCTACTGTATTTCTTGCAAATCTAGATACTTCACGAGTAACTATTAAATCAAATCTTCCTGCCTTAGCATTCTCCATCATTCTCATAAAATTCTTTCTCTTCTTTATAGAAGTTCCAGATATACCCCCATCTATATATCTGTCATATAGAATCCAATCTGGATGTTTATTCAATATATCATCATAGTATTGAATTTGATTTTCTAATGCAGATAATTGAGCTTCGTGTTCTGTCGAAACTCTTGCATATATTGCCACTTTTCTTTTCATTTTTCTCACCTCTATAAAGAAATTATCATTTTTATAATAAATAGTTTAGGATGCGATTTTATACATAAGAAAAAGAAGTATTTCTACTTCTTTCATCGTACATTTGACATTTATTCGATATATCCTGTTTGTGATGATTCCAGTTCATTTTTTATTTTTTCTATCATTTCATCACTCCAAAATCTTATTACATTTAACTCTGTTAAATATTGCATTGTTAGCATTTGTCTTGATGGTGAATACATTAATGTATCTGGAACATATTCAGTTATAGAAACATTTTGAATTTGATTGTTTGATAGCACAATACTCAAATTATTATCTTTCTTTTTATTGTTGCTATAGTTTTCAAGTAATTTTTCGTTATGATGTGATAAAAGATTTTTTAGTGAATTATAAACATATTTATCTACCATAGAAGTAGCATAATAATAAGAAACTTTTCCATCATAAGGATTCAAATAAATATGATTGAAAAAATCTATATCAACAATGCAACCATGAATACGGCCATCGCCACCTATACTTTTAATACCATTTGATATTTCTTTTAATGCATCGTTATAGTTCTTCATTGCTTTACTAATTGCAAAAGTTAAAATATCCATTGTATTATAATAATAATTAATATCTTGATTCTTTAAAATCCTTACTGATCCACCGTTAAGTAAATATAATTTTCCTTCTATATTTTGGTAAAAGAAACAATAAATACCATTCTTTTTTAGCATTATCAGTTTACCATCAGATTTATTAAAATCAATTCTAATTCCTATACCCCTATTAAAAGTAAAATAATCATCACGGCTTATTTCATATATTCCATTTTCAAAATATTGAAAGTAATCAAAGTTTTTTGATAATTCAAAATACTTTAATCCAATATTACTTCTATAATAACCTATTTGGTTGTCTGAATAAACTGTCTTTTCATCATCAATTGAAAATGAATTTTGGTGAGTATGGCCATTAACATATATCCATTTTTTTACATAATCACTAGTATTCCAATTTTCTTTTTGAGTGTGAGTTAAAACTATTAATTTTGTCTTATCAAGAGCTCCTTTTACATGTTCATACAATTTATTAAATCTGTCGGTTTGCATCTTGTCTTCTTCAAGTGTCTTAATAGTATCTCTATATAACCCACAAATTGCATTGTATTTATTATTTAATCCACTAAACCCTAGTCCTCCTAGTATCATTAATCTACTTCTATTACTTAATTCCTTTAAATAAGTTTCAGTAGAAGCTAAGATTTCTTCTTCATTTAATATTTTTATTCCCTCTTCATGGAAAAATAATAATTCATTTTGCAAAAATATTATATCTTTAAACTCTTTAAAAAAATCTCTATATTTTTGAACAATATCATTCAATCCGTTTTCTGAGATTTCATTATCAATGTTCCATATTTCATGATTTCCAAGAATAACAATAATATAACCCTTCCATTTTTTTCTTAATAATTTATAAAAAATTTTAGTTAGTTCAAAACTCGATGATGTATCACCACCAATTAGAAGACAATCATATAATTCTGCATTTTCTGTTAAACGATCTATCATTTTTTTAATAAATTGTATAATTTCAATATACGAAGCGTGTTCAGGAAATTTTTTTGCAATTTTATGGCATAAGTGGATATCGCTAATATAATAAATTCTTCTATTATTATTAGAATTATCTGTCAAGGCTAGTCCATAATTGTTTGCTGATATTTCATTATCTTCATTTTCCATATATGGAATATTCAAATAATCCTTATTATTCAGAATAAGATTATCATAGGAAGTAGAATCATACAATCCATGTTCAATTAGTACATTACTGCTTATTAATAAATTAGAGTAATCTAATTGTTTTACGTCTACACCCTTAAAGTCAAAATCAAATAAATCTGCTTCAGAAAGATCATTATTAACATATTCAGAAAAATCATCAAAAGAATTAAATTCTTTATTTTCAATGTCATCCTTATAAGAAAACTTTTCTGTAGTATAAAATTTATTAGTTACTTTATCATATTTTTTTTGAACAAAAATCCTTATTCCACATTTCCTCTCTAAGTTTATTATTTCTTTGTCGGTATCAAATTGAGTTGGTATGGCTTCTTCAATGGAACGTGTATATACTGCTTCTTCATTTTCTTTTAATTTTACTGCTGTTTCTAATGTTGCAATAATTAGTTCTCTAGTTCTTAATTTTTCTGGAACAATATCTAAAATATTGCAATTAGTTTTTACAGCTTCTAGATACATTTCATCTTTAATATATTTTTTAGGTATATATTCTATACAACTAGGATTATTTTCAAAAGCTTTTAAACAAATTTCTTTATTTCTCTTTTTATCACTTATATACCTTAAATTATTTCCATCTGTCATGATTAATTTCATTGCCGTTTTATCATCTATGTATTCACTTGGAAAATATCTAATACATTCTCCATTTGATTTAATTGCTTCGAAACAAAACTTTTTAGTTTTAATATTGTTAGGGACAAATCTCATAGCTAAAGAATCGTGTTCAACTGCTGCCAAACATAATTCAGTTGTTAAAAATTCTTCAGGAACTTCTTTTAAATTAAATGGATTAACTTTTACTGCTTCAAAACACATTTCATATGTTCTGATTTTTTTAGGAATACTGCTAAAACTGATTTTTCTTTCTTTAATCCTTTTTATGTATTCATCTGTTGATTCAATAAAATGTTTTTTACTTTCTACTAATTCTAAGCTCATCAACTCACCACCAATCTACTAATATTATTATATCATATATTTTGATTAATCATCTCTGTTACATATTTCAAAATTTAGTTTCCACTCTAGATACTCTTCATCTGATATTTCTAAGTTTTCTCTTTTGCCTCTCATCTTTTTCCATTCATTCATAGCTTTTTGAACAATATCGTTATATTCAGTTCTTTCAAAACTATCTGAATCAAAACTTATCTCAAAATATGGTAATTTTTCTTCCAACCACATATGAAAACAAACTACATCAATTGGATTATTAAAATCATATCTCTTTATAGCATTAACACTTACTTCATATAAATCGGCAATATCCATTAATCTTTCTTTACTAGGTCCTCTATCATTATTCTCATAATATCTAAAAGCCTTATGTGGATCATCATCTCCAAATCCAAAATATTCTACGACATCATCTGCGTCCATGTGTCTCAATCTTCTCACATACTCTAAACGATCTCCTTGTGATAAATTTTTTAATGTTGGTTTTCTAAAATACATATTCATCATTCCTTTCTTTTTTATATTTTTTCTTCCAATAAAAAAAGTAGCCCTAACCTTATTGCTACTTTCCTGCATAAAAATTTATTATTGTGGCATCACACCACCCAACCCATTTTTATTATTTATATAATATTATCATCCTTCCATTTTACCCTTTTATTCCAACAAAAAAAGACTCATTTGAGTCTTTCTTATTTTACCATTTGGAGTGTGTTCTCACTCTATTTTTGGTGGGACTTGATAGCAGCCTGTGCAGCAGCAAGTCTAGCAATTGGTACTCTAAATGGACTACATGATACATAAGTAAGTCCAACTTTATGGAAAAATTCTACACTAGAAGGATCTCCTCCATGTTCACCACAAATACCAAGTTTAATATCTGGACGTGTTGTTTTACCTTTTTCTACTGCCATTTCTACTAGTTTACCAACTCCAACTTGATCAAGTCTAGCAAATGGATCTTGTTCATATATTTTATTTTCATAATATGAGCCTAAGAACTTACCAGCATCATCTCTAGAAAAACCAAATGTCATTTGTGTTAAATCGTTGGTTCCAAATGAGAAGAATTCTGCTTCTTTCGCAATATCATCAGCAGTAAGAGCAGCACGAGGAATTTCAATCATAGTACCGATATGGTAATTTATATCTGAATTTTTCTCTTTCTTAACTTTTTCAGCTGTTTCAATAACGATATCTTTCACAAATTTTAATTCCTTTACTTCACCTACTAATGGAATCATAATTTCTGGAATAACATCAAAACCATCTTCTTCTTTTACTTCAATTGCTGCTTCCATTAAAGCACGAGTTTGCATTCTAGCTATTTCAGGATAAGTTACATCTAGTCTACAACCACGATGTCCCATCATAGGATTGAATTCGTGTAAATCAACGCATTTTTGTTTTAACTGTTCCACTGTTACACCCATATCTTTAGCTAAATCTATGATTTCTTTTTCTTCAGTTGGTAAAAATTCATGAAGAGGTGGATCTAAATAACGAACGGTCATTGGAAGACCTTTTAAAACTTTATACATAGCTTTAAAATCACCTTTTTGATATGGAATCAATTCAGTTAAGGCTTTTTCTCTTTCTTCAACAGTGTCAGATAAAATCATTTTTCTCATTGAATGAATTCTTGCTTCATCAAAGAACATATGCTCTGTACGGCAAAGTCCAATTCCTTCTGCTCCTAATTCTACTGCTTTCTTAGCATCGGTTGGATTATCGGCATTAGTTCTTACTCCTAGTATTCTATACTTATCAGTCCAAGCCATAACACGACCAAATTCACCAGCTATTTTAGCATCTGTTGTCGGAATCACACCATCATAAATATTACCAGTCGAACCATCTATTGAAATAATATCTCCTTCATGATAAGTTTTACCAGCTAAGCTAAACTCTTTCTTTTCTTCATTCATTTTAATATCGCCACAACCAGATACACAACAAGTTCCCATTCCACGAGCTACTACTGCAGCATGAGAAGTCATTCCACCACGAACGGTTAAAATACCTTGGCTAGCTTTCATTCCTGTTATATCTTCAGGAGAAGTTTCTAGTCTTACTAAAATTACTTTTTCGTTCTTGCCACCAAGTCCTTCCCTTTCGGCATCACTTGCAGTAAACACAATTTTACCACAGGCTGCTCCTGGAGATGCTCCTAACCCTTTTCCAATAGGGGTAGCAGATTTTAATACACCAACATCAAATTGTGGATGAAGTAAAGTATCTAAATTTCTAGGATCTATCATTAATACAGCTTCTTCTTCCGTACGCATACCTTCATCTACTAAATCACACGCAATCTTTAAAGCAGCTTGTGCCGTTCTTTTACCGTTTCTAGTTTGTAGCATATAAAGTTTACCATGTTCAACAGTAAATTCCATATCTTGCATATCTTTGTAATGATCTTCTAGAATTTTACACACTTCTTTAAATTGTTTGAATGCTTCTGGGAATTTCTGTTCCATTTCCGTAATATGCATTGGCGTTCTAACACCAGCTACTACATCTTCTCCTTGGGCATTGGTTAAAAATTCTCCAAATAAACCTTTTTCACCAGTTGCAGGGTCACGAGTAAAAGCAACTCCAGTTCCACAATCTTCTCCCATATTACCAAAAGCCATTGACTGTACATTTACAGCAGTTCCCCAAGAATATGGAATATCATTATCTCTTCTATAAACATTAGCTCTAGGGTTATCCCAACTTCTAAATACTGCTTTGATTGCTCCTAATAACTGTTCTTTCGCATCATCTGGAAAACTACTACCAATTTTAGTTTTGTATTCTTCTTTAAACTGTCTTGCTAATTCTTTTAAATCTTCTGCATCTAATTCTACATCTAATTTGACATGTTTATTTTCTTTCATTTTATCGATTAATTCTTCAAAGTATTTTTTACCAACTTCCATTACGACATCAGAATACATTTGAATAAATCTGCGATAACAGTCCCATGCCCATCTTGGATTATTTGATTTTTCTATTAAAGCATTTACAACATCTTCATTTAATCCTAAATTTAAGATAGTATCCATCATACCTGGCATACTAGCTCGTGCTCCACTTCTTACACTCACTAATAAAGGATTTTCTTTATCTCCAAATTTCTTACCAGTAATTTCTTCTAGTTTCGTGATGTATTCATCGATTTGAGATTTTATTTCTTCATTAATTTCTTTACCATCTTCATAATACTTACAACATGCTTCTGTTGTGATAGTAAATCCTTGTGGTACAGGTAGACCAATATTCGTCATTTCTGCTAAATTAGCTCCCTTACCACCTAGTAAATTTCTCATACTAGCATTTCCTTCACTGAATAAGTAAACGTATTTCATATCATCACCCTTTCTACTTTTACTTAACCCAAGTATAACAAAAAAATATAGACAAAACAATTTAAATATAGAAAATTAAACTCGGTTTACAAATTTCTTTTCTATTCATTATTCATCTATATTTTATTTTTAATTTTTATATTTATTACTAATAGTTAAATGGAATATTTCATTTTCTTACATTTTTGATGTTCTACTTCTTTAGAATAAAATTTTTCTTTTCTTTCTTGATAGCATTTACTACATACAGATTCATAAGTAATGTTTGCTTTTCCATCTATTGCTACTTGTTTTCCAGAAAAAACATCTTTTCCATCTATTTTACGAATCACAAAAGTAGCTTTTTTTCCACATTTACAGATTGTTTTCATCTCTTCAATACTATGAGATACTTGAAGTAATCTTGTGCTGCCTGGAAAACCCTGTGTTAAAAAATCAGTACGAAGCCCATAAGCAATTACAGGAATATCTAATTTTGTCGTTATTAATAATAACTCATCTATCTGTTTTGGTAATAAAAACTGTGCTTCATCTACTAAAATACATCTAGCATTTTGATATTTGTTATCAATTAATTCATAAATATTAGTATTTTCATCTATTATTACATCAATTTTCTTTTCACCTAAACCTCTTGATACAATTTTATTGTTTCCTTTTGAATCAATTTTAGGTTTTATAATCACTGCTTTCATACCTTGTTCTTCAAAATTATGAGAGGTCATCATTAAATGAGTTGTTTTGCCACAATTCATAGCACCATATCTAAAATACAACTTAGCCATCTGTTATTTTTCCTTTCTTGCTCTAGGGTGTGTTCTTAAATAAACACTTTTAATTCTATCATTCGTAATATGAGTATAAATATTAGTAGCTGACAAAGATTCATGTCCTAATAATTCTTGAACACTTAATAAATCACACCCTTCATTTAATAAGTGTGTTGCAAAACTATGCCTAAGCATATGAGGAGTTAAATGTTTCGTAATAGCCGTATGTTTCATAATTTCATCTAAAACATATTCTACCCCTCTTGGTGTTAGTCTACCTCCTAATTTATTTAAAAAAAGATAATCACTCTTTTTTGTATTTAATTTACCCCTTGCTTCTTTTAAATAAAGTTTTAATCTTTTTTCTGTTATCTTATTAAAGTAAACAATTCTTTCCTTATTTCCTTTTCCTAAAATTTTAATAGTTTTCGTATTCATATTGATATCATTTACTTTAATACTTACTAGTTCCCCAACACGCATACCTGTTGCATATAACATTTCTAAAATTAAAGAATTTCGAATACCAAGAGGTTCTTCTAAATTAGGAATATCAAAAATTTCATCAATTTCATTATATTCTAAATACTTAGGTAACCTTTTTCCTTTTTTTGGTAACTTTAATAAATGAAAAGAATAATTTTCCTTTTTATTGTTTGCAAGGTAACGATAAAAACTACGAATAGAAGATATTTTACGACTAACTGATGTTGCTTTTTCATGTTTTTCGTTATATAAACGATTTACATAACTACGCGCTTCTTGATAGGTTATCTTTAAATAATCAATGTTATTTTCTTTACAGTCATCTAAAAAAGATTCTATATCTAGTTGATAATTTTTTATGGTGTAATTAGAATAATTTTTTTCTACTTTTAAATAAGTGGTAAAATCTTTTACATCTTTCATGTTATTTTATTCCTTTAGGGTCATCTTCACCATACATCATTTCGTATTCTTCTGGATCTAAATATTCTTCTGTTTCTTGGTTATATTCTTCTACTTTTTCTAAAGTCGTTTTAAAGGTACGATTTAGGGTATAGTTAGGATTAGTTACCAATTTAGTAGTAACACTTAATGAATTCTTTTTTGGAACACTTTTCTTTATATAAAAATAGTTTTCTTCTTTTTTCTTACGAGAAATAGCTAGTCCTCTATAATTTTTGTATTTTGCTAATCTCTCTAAAATTTCAGATTTTAGATCTTGTAAATTTTTACTTTCTTCTTCTGAATAAACGCCTTGATGAAAACTAGTAGCATAACGACTTAATATACCTTGAAAAGTATTACCATAATTATAAACCTCTGTTAAAAAAGTTTTATAATTATCATTTTCTAATTGGTCTAATAAATAGTTTTTCATTTCTAAATAACTATTTGTTTCAGTTACTTTCTTACCGTTTGATATTTCCCTTATGATATTTTCAATATAAGAGTTACCACATATAATAGAAAATTCATTATCTTTAATACTGTCATAAATATATACTTTTTTAATTTCACTCCTTGAAATATCTGACGTATATGCTAAATCATCTAATAAATCATAGTAACTTTCTTTTTCTAAACAGATAATATCCATTTCTTGTAAGGTTTTCTTTTGATATTCTTCTAACTCAATAAACTTTATTTTATTTTCTAAATAAACTTTAAATTTAAATCTTGCCATAACATACACCTCATAATCTAATGATACCATAAGTATAGTCCAAAAGAAAAAGAAAAGCATAAAATTTATGAACTTGTCAACAAAAAGTAGACAGTAAAAAGATTTTATTTAAACCCTAGTTGA
>OLNW01000135.1_pt1 | contig 94637 bp, 101 predicted proteins | sample 1672121 | NCBI WGS metagenome assembly OLNW01 (sample SAMEA3136648, study PRJEB25190) | human gut metagenome
TGGCAGAATAATTGGCAGAATAATTGGCAGAAATATTTATTGGAAGATTAAGAGCTAACAGCTGATCCAATGTCTTATTCTGACTATTATAAACTGATTGTGTACTTGTTACAGGATAAACTTCTTCATCTTGGGTTCCTCCAACCAGTTCTTTATCTTTTAATTTTCTTATCACTCCCATAATCTTAAAAATCTTCTCCTAATTTACTAACATAAACCTTATAAGCAATTCCTTCACTTGTTTTTACGAAGGTAAATTGTACTAATTTGTTTCCACTGCCTGTTAAGCTCAAGGGACCACTTGGAAATATACTGATATTGGCTCCAGCTGTAAGATTTATAGTCTTAACATCAGGTTTACAAGCCAAATAACTTACTCCTGACATCACACTACTTTTTTCCCTACCATCTGTATTGATGGTAACATTTAATGCTTCTGCAGCTGCAGAACACCATACTGTCTGATTAGGATAAAGGGTAACATTAGAATTATCTGTATTTCCATATCTAGTAGAAGATATAATAGATTGTATATCTGCTAAATCTATAGTAACTGTGCTCCCTCCATTCATAGCTGCTATTATAGCAGCATTATCAGAGAAGCTCACATTAGACCCAAATAAAAAGGTTACCCATTGTTCTTCTGGAAAATACTTAATTACTGAAACAGTATTACTATCTGTTACTTTAGATACATTGTATATGTTTCCATAGCCGTCTGTAAACTGTCTTACAGTTCCTTCCCCACAATTACCCCATAATCTTTGGAGTATCTCTGTTAAAGTATCTGTGTCTTCTAATTGACCATATTTTGCTGAATTAATTAAATCCGAGTCAATATATAATAGAAATTGATGTTTATCATCAAAATCAATTTCATTTGAAATGGATTCCCCAGTTAATGCCTTATACTGACCAACAGTGTATCCAGCAACAAATTTCCATCTCATTAAGGATTCTTCAGTACTGAAACAAACTACGGTCATATCAGTAGTCTGCTCATCATTGTTCAAATCTGCATCTCCATATATAGACAGCAACCAAAGACCCCCAGCCGGATCTACTAATATTCTATAGTAATTATCTACATCCTCTCCTGGGTTATCAGTCTCCTTCATCATATCCTTCCATACTCCATTTATATTGAATTTAAGTACAGGTTTTCTATCATTAGTAGTTATCCATCCAACTCTTGGATCATTTGGAGCAGACTCTGAAATAATTATGTCCTTGACTCTTACCATTTTATTCATTTATTAGAGTTAGTATTTTTATTCTTCTTTAAAGACTTTTCTTTTATTCTTACATCATCTGAATGCTTCTCTCTCTCAAAGGAAAGTTTCTCCTTTTCTAATCTCATTTTCTCATCGAACTCCCTAATTTTTTCTCTTAAATTAGCTCTATCTTCATTAGTCTCAGGTTCACTTATTCCATCTTCCTTACTACTAGCCTGTATCTGAGCTACAATGATTTTAGTTTCATTATCTCTTATATTAGCTTGCTCTTTCTGCTGCATCTCAGCTAATCTTTGTTCATTCTCTAACTGAACTATTTGCTGTTGTGCTTGCATTTGTTGCTGTTGAGCTTGCGCATTTCTTGCTTGTATAGCTTGCTCATCTTTCTCTACTAATCTCTGCTTTTCAGCTAAAGAACTAGAGTTATATAATCTCATAATTGTAGAGAATGACAATGTTTGATTCTGTAAAGCAGCTTGTGCTAGCATATCTAGTTTCTGTGCTAATTCTTGAGTACCTTGGCTATTGTCAACAACTAAACCATAGTCAGCTTCTGCGAATTCATCTCCATCTATATCCATAATCCTCATAGAATTATCTGATAAAATATATTGGAACTTTTTACTTCTACCCTTAAAAGCTATTTTAGCTGTTTCCAGAAAGCACTCTAATACCCGTCTCTTTACATCATCATGTATAACAAATAACCATTCAGTTATATGGGAAGACTGTAAAGTAGCTCTCTCAACTCCTCCTACTGTTTCCCTATTACTTATTTGTCCTTCTCTTTGTCTAGTAATTCCAACCACTTCAGACATTTCCATTTTAATAAATTCAAGAAGGTTAATCTGTGATTGAATAGAATTCCCAAACTCAGCATCTATTACTCCAGAAGAGGAATTATTAAGAGCTCCTGCAAGTTTTCCACTAGCTGCTCCTATATTACCTTCTTTGAAGCTATCTTCAACTGCTATACCATTAACTTTGGCATAATACATCCATTTTTCTATATTCCATTTCTTCGGAATTTTGGCGAGATCTAATCTTAATAGTTTTCCCCAGTTTCTAGCCATTATCTTATTCAGTCTATCATGAATAACATCATAGAAATAATTATATCTCTTCATCATATCGACTAAAGAAAATGGCCTACTATCATTAAGATTATATATACTTCCTATAATACCGAAATGACATCTAGATGAATTAGATAATCTATTATATTGTACTACTCTAGGTCTCATATTTACATAAATATCAGTTCCTATCTTAGTACCTTCCCAAGCTTCGTTTATGTAAAATATTTGCTCCTCCTCTCCATTATCCTTATCTATAATGTAAGTTTCAGGAAAGAAATTATAAACTTCTTCCCCAGTCTCTGGATCATAGGATTTAACCTTCTTTATTCTCCTTCTAGATTTCCAATACATTCTTAGCACTTTAATATTGCCTGCTAGATCGTAAGGGAGTAAAGAATTTGAGATAGAATCTGAGAATAGATTAAAGGGGTCAAAATAGAACCCATCTGTACTTATCTCTTCTCCTACCATATGGTTATTTACATATCCAAATCTTTCATCTATATTATCCATTGAGTCAATAGATGCTTGACCAATATGGTCAGGGATATTCTCTATATATTCAATATCTTTTTTACTTAAGACATCATGATATGTATCTATAACTCTACCAGGGCTCCAATAATCCTCTATTATAATTATATCAGCATCTTCTATTTTATTAGAATAACCTGATTTGAATATTCTAACCTTTAAAGGATTAAGTCTTTCTATTACAGGCTCTCCCCCAACAATATCACATTGATATATTTCTTCACCTACAGTGACTGCATCCATGAAGCCATTATTGAATAATAATGGGATATTATATTCTTTAACATAGTGATTAAGAATAGCATTCCCCCTTATCTCCCGCATGTCTTGCCACTCATAGGTATAATAATCATTAAGTTTTTCTAATTCTTGGTTAAATTCTTCCTCAGATTTAGATGTATCAGCCATTAGTTTCTGTAGGTTCTGTAATAGCTCTTCCTTCTTATTATTCTCTATTTCAGAGATAGCATTTGGATTAGTTACAATTACTCTATAATCAAAGACTCTTCTAGATTCTTCACCTCTTAACACATTTAATTTGCTATTCATAATAGGATAATGCTGAATCCTATCTGGAACAAATCCAGCCTTTATACTATCAGGGTTCAACACTAATTCTATATCTGACATATGAAGTTTTCCATTCAAAAGGTCATAATTGATCTTTTTATGAATTACAGATTTTCTTACAAGACTATAGTTGAAGAAAGTTTTAGAGTCAGCCCAATCAAGATGTGCCTTTCTCCACTTCTTATTCTTCTTGGAGAATGGTAATTGCTGTGGAGGTAAATTTATTAATTCAGACATATTTGATTCATTTTATTCTTTACAAAGTTACGTGAAACTGCTTTCTAAAACAATAATATAAGTAATTTATTAATTCCTAACATTCTTTTTAGCTAAATTTACTGCCAAATCTAAGATCGTAGTTATTTCTAAAGTAGGGATCATTACTTAAATCGTCCTCATCATATTTTTCTCTAGACTCAGCATTCATATTATCACCATATCTTATAATATATTCTTGTCTATATATCATAACCATTCCCATAGCTCTTATTCTATCTACATTGATTTCAGGATTAAATTGTATAGCCTCTTCTATTAAAGCTCTTGTTTTTAAAGTATGTATTACAGGAACACTTACTTGATCATAAGTTCCATCTTCTTTTTCTATTGATATCTGAACTAATTTATTAAACCAATCTCTTAATAAAGAATTAGCATAATTATTAATAGCAGAACTGGCATTTACTCCATATGCATTAGATCCAACATTACTGTACTTTATAAGTTGTTTGTCTCTAAGATACTCTGGAGTTTCAGCTAAAAGATGAACACTTCTTTTAACTTTAAAATATGCATATATTCCTTTCTTATTACTCTCATACAAACATCTTGCATTATAGAACAAACATAATAATCTTGTTATCTCAAAATTATCATCAGCAAAAGGATTTCTTCCAGTAAACTCAGCTACTATGGTATCAGTAAATAAATCGAATACAAAGCATGAGTATAATGAAGAGGATTCAGCTACATCATTATCAACAGGGTCTACTCCTATAATATACCTGTTATTGAATACTTTACCAGATTTGTCCTTTTCAGGCATAGCATATATCTCCAATGCTCCCTTAGTATCATTATCAACTGGATAACTCCGTATAGGAGTACTATCAGTTGGTCTGAATTTTACTTCTCCTTCTCCATCAATATATAATTCCCCAACATATATATCATTATATAGGCTAGGATTTTTATCCAATTGAGAAGCTCTCTCATTAAGAGCTTGTACATTAAAATAAGCATCTTTTACCTTTATAATAGCTTCTGCAGGAGTAATAGGATCTTCTGCTATTACTCTTAATACTGAGGTTGGATCAGCCCCATATTTTGCTTTATATCTATTATTCAATATTTGTAATAGGGCCATTACTACATCCGATATTCCATCTTCATTAAAGCATCCTGCTCTATTTAAGTAAGCTGGAAAGAAATATGCGAAGTAATCTTTTCCTTGACCTTTCTTATCATATACATTTTTTACTTCTTTTATATTATAAGAACTGGGGGCATATAATAAAGTTTTAGCAGACTGGAAATTAGATTCTTTATTGTTGGCTGTACCCACAAGATACATTAGAGAGAAAGTAAAATCACCATCTTCTACTGATTTTCTAGTAACATCGTAAAGCTCCAGTAGTCCACTAAAGTTACCAAACTCTTCAAATAATATCCAACCTCTCTTTCCTCTTAACTTATCAGAGTCATCTTTAGCAGATACCCCCATAACCATATTTAGTGACCCTTGAAGTTTCCCATACTCATCCTTGTATCCCATTTGCCAGGTCATCTCATTAGATGACTGTTTAATCATTAGTCTAGGAAATGGAGTGTATTTTGACAAGTGAGATAAAGTGGGAACAAACTTACTTAAAGTTCCATCCTTATCATCTCTAAGATACTCCTTTTGGTATGCTGTGAGAACTGTAATATTTCTTCTTTGAGTTTCCACAGACTCCCCTATTATCAAATTTTTTGACATTATAGATGCCAATGAGTAACTTTTACTACAACCTCTCTTAGCAAGCTCTGCAGCATGATGGCCTTCTTCTCTGGCGTCATTAAGGTATAGATACCGTAGCCAAATTCCTTCAAAGAATAGCCCGAATCCCTCCTTTCTTATAGCTTTCTTTTTGCCCTTCTGATATTCATTTATCATCATTGGACAATAATTGAGGAACCAATATAAATATCCTGGAATCCACATTCCATCAGATTCCCTTAGAAGACCATTATAGCATCTATCTATTTCTCTATCCCAGAATCTTCTATACTCACTATTAGGATTAGGATTAGGTATAAGTTTTGTATATACCCCTTCTTTTAGAAAATACAATGCAGATTGCCTGAAATAATCTGCATCTTTATATATTGGTGGGTTAGTTATATCTATAATAGCTCTATTATACTTATCTCTGGGTAAATCTTCTATTTTTGGTCTAGAAGGAGAAATAAGATTCTGAATAAAAGGAACTGTAGAAATGAAGTCCATAAATTGCTCTACCACTTCATCTGGATATTTAGATAAAAGTTCTCTGGTTATAGGAGTTTGATATTCATTAGTTTGTATTAATACTTCTTCATCCATAATAAAATATGCTACAGTATAAGATCTTCATACATGGATTTTTCTACACTACCTCTTACTCTATCATTTGAAGCAATTTCCTTAGTAATTGCCTTTTCAGCTTCATCCAAATCTTTTACTAGAGAAGGTATTTGCTTTATTATACTTCCTACATCTTTTGTTTCTTTCACATCCAGATCAGCCATAGTAGCTGTTAAAGCTCTTAACTTGCTTCTGTATCCATTAATCATAGCTCTAGTATCATCTAATAACAGAGCTGATATCGGTTTGAATTTAGCATAATAATCTATAGCTTCTTGTAAATCTTTATCTATCTTCCAAGTGTCAGAAACTCCTATACCTTCTAATATCTTTTTATGTCTCTCCTCTTCATCAGTATATATTTGAAAATCAGATCTAGGATCTACAAAAAAATATATATACCCTAACTCCTGTAAAAATTTACTTTTATCTTTGGTTTTATCTCTCTGATGAAGCTTCTTAAAGACTTTTATGGTAAGTAACTCCGGTTCAAATGTCAATTTAAATCCTTCATATTTTAATAACCTCATAGACTTCCTCCCTTATAATTACCATTTACTATTTGATTGTAATCCTCAGTTCTTATAAATCTAAAAAGAGCTTCTAATAAAGAATTACATAATCTCTTATTTATTCCCTCTTCTTGATCTTTCAGAACTTTTTCTGTAAGAGAAACTATGACAATTTTATATTTAGAATCATTGTCAATGAGCCACACTATCCATTCATACTTCTTATATGATTTAAATGTCGAATTAGGCTCTACAATTCTTTGCAAAACCAGATGGCTGTTAACAGAGATCCCTTGTTCATTTCTTTCTAGACGTATGTACCTATTCAAAGACTCTATAATATCTTCTATACTCATAAATAAAGAAAATTAAAGAAAAAAAAAATAAAAGAAAGGCCAGCCAACTAACTGACTGGCCTTCCTGAATTTAGGAAAGAATTTTCTTTTTCCTAGGTATGATTATATTTGAAGGAGCCACATCTGGAATTTCCTCATAATCTTCAATTACAAAATCAATGTCTCTGTCTTGAAGTAGTAAACATTGCTTATTATCCAGTTCGATTATGTCAAAATTGAAGGTTACAACTGGATTATCAGTAACAATACCATCTTTTAAAGATCCCTCCTTATGTTTTTTAACTGCAAATCTAGAAGGATTTATACATACAATATCTCCTACATTAATTCCTCTTACTGAGTCTCCTACAGCAAGTACTGTCTGATATTCTTTTAGAGTCCCTTTTTGTCTACTTGTATCTATTAGGCCAGTAGAGGTTTTTACATCATTCTCATACTTATTCATGGTAGTCACTAATGTAGTGAACATAGGACGTATCTTTTTTACTTTAATCATATTTATCTTTCTTTCTTAATTTACTTATATATTCGAATCTCTTTTTCATCCTAGTCATTCTATCGAATGTACAAGATAGTTTTCCCAGGCTTGGAATATTAAAGTTAGTTCTTAATTTAGAGAATTCCTCTTCACTTAGATTATCCTTCAATGGTAAGGATTGAATAGTTTGCCTTATGAACTCCCAATAAGATTTATAGGCTAGTTTTACTACTTCAATTGGGATACCTAAATCTATAGCAACTTTATTCAAAATGTTTTCATACCTCATTTTAATTCAAAATATAACAATAAATGAAAAGCATTACATCCTTCCTCTATATTAGGTATGAATCTAGGATTTATTCTACCATTTATTATTACCTTGTTCTTCCTTAGCTTTCCCATAATTACTTGAAAATGAGGAAGAGTTATATTACACTCTTCTCTCACTTTTCTTTTAGTATCTTCACTCATAGTAACTTTATCAAGTATGTCATTATCTTTGATAACTTTACTGAGCTCATATCTATGTTTTACAAAACATGCAATAACATCTATTTCTCTGTCTGTTAAATTATGGAAAGGTCTAAGAAACTTAAACCAGTATTCAAAAAATTTACCATCTAGTGAAGTAGGAATTCTAATAACATTATTAGCTTTCCTATTCATATATTTAATTTTCGGATTGGCCTGAATCTTCTTTAGGTTCATCTTCAGGGTCAGGAAGAGTCATTAAAGACTCTATTTCTGAAGTACATTTAGAAATGAATTCTGCATTAAATGCATGAGCATTTTCAATTACCTTAAAGAGATAATCTAATCTTTTGAACATATTCTCTAGATTAGATTCTTGAAGTTTTGCATACAATTGTCTAACTTGCTCACTCAATTGATGTGCTACATTCTCTAACTGCTCATAACTCATTTTTGCATTCTCTTTTACTGCTGTATCTTTTACATTCTCTTCCATTATACTATTTATATTAAATGTTTCCCGTATTTCTCTTTATATAATTCTCTCCATTTATCTATATTTGTTACTAAGACAGATGTGCTTCCACATTCATCACAATAGTCAAGTTCTGGATCATCATCATCTATCTTCATGATATTTAAAGATAGACAGTTTCTACAATAGGCTACTGGAATCTTCTCATAGTCTTCTTTACTGAGCTTCTCTTTTGTAGTATTTAATAAGTTGTCCATAAATATTCTTCTTGTATTCATTCACACTTCTACTATGAGCTTTTTTCTTTTTACTAGTATTAGCTCTATTATTGAAAGGTCTTCTTGGAATGAGAAATCCTTCTCCAGTTACATGATTTCTTTTAATAGCTCTCCTCACAGATTTATATCTTCCTACAGCTTCAAAAGTTTTCAATCCACTGTTATCTTTTATGTACTTCTCAAACTCTTCTTGAGGCATTAGTTCTCTTTCTACTACTTCCTGCTTCTCCATATTAGCTTTCTTTTAAATTGGGATATGTCTATAATAAATAAGATATATCTGGTCTTTGTCTTTCATTATTGAAACTATATCTTCTTTAGATATAGAATTATTGTTAGCAAAGTTAATAACTTCTCTCACTGTATTCCCAATGAATACACTCATTACATTTCTCACTTCCATTGCCTTAGTAAACTAATAAAAACTTAGAGCTCCCTAAAGGATTCAAACCTTTATTCTCAGAGTACAAAACTGATTTCCTAGTCGTTAGAAGAAGGGAGCAACACATTAATAAGGTCTAATATCACATAAACCAAACAAGTACTTATACTTATTAATATTTTGGATAAAAGTCTCACATTCAGATGTTATACCTTTATACACAGTTTCTTGGGGAATTTTATCATAAAATGATAAAGTATCTATTTTTACCTCTTCTATGAAATCCATAGCATTCAATGTATCACTTGGTATTCCCTTTATCACATTAGGTTGCATCTTTCCTAGAATTCCCATATAACCTTCAGCCAATCCATCTTGATAATCTCCTAAAATATCTAGGAACTCATCCAGATATACATGAATGTTTTTCTTGGGAGCAGCCCAATGAAGGTTTTTACATTTAGTTTTCCATCCTTCCAATTTATTCAAGAAGGAGATAAATAAATCCTGAGTACTGTTTACTTCTCCTTTTCTTGAGGAATCTAAAGGAGTTAATAGTATATCTTCATACATAATAGTTATATCATTTATGTGTCTACAAAGGTAGACATATTTATTTAAATATACAAATAATTTCTTGTTATTTTATGTTAAAAATATAGGAAAGATAATATAGCATAAGCTATTTTCGCCCATATACTCTGATCTTTATTAAGATCAACAGTTCCTGTTCTATCTCTCTTTATATGCAAATTATAAAGGAGATTATGAGCTCTCCATTCATTTATCATTCCAATAATACCTCTATGGTGTATTGCATAAAATTCTTTACTAGATTCTCTTATCTTATCTAAGATATCCATCATATCGTTCACTGATTTTATCTTATAAGAATCTATAATTGATGTATTGTTTACAGTCAAATTAACTTTAACTATATTTCCATTACACTCGATAATTAATTTTTTCATAAGTTTTCTTATCCTTTCTTTATCTCATTCAATATATCGACTAATCCTAATTCTGCTGTTATAGTTCCAGCTATATCCGCTAAATAATTTCTTAAGAACTCTTTTCCCCAGATGGCATTTTACTTTCTATCCTTAGTAATAGATCATAAATAGCCACTTGAATTTTATTAAGGATCTCTTGGTTCTTTATTATCTCATCTAATTTTTCTTGTATTTTATACATTATAATTGATTATGAATTTTATACAAAATCGAACAAGTTTATTCCTGGTTTTACCTTTAAATAATTTTCTTTATTCTTTCTTCTTGAGTACAATTTCGGAAGTACCTTCTCATACCATTTAGAATCTTTCATTGAAGAAGCTATCCATAAGTGTATATCTGAATCCACTATATCTGAATCAAATTTATAGAGCTGCTTACCATCTTTTATCCTATATCCTCCGAAGAATCTAATTTTAGGATAATTTTTCTCCAAATATTTACATAGCTGTATAAATCCTTCATTATCTTCTATGTAAGATACTTTCCCTAGATTTAATCTAATATATACGTTTTCCTTTTGTAGGAGATCAAGTATATCAAATAATGTATAATTAGATTTATATCTAAATCTCTTATTGGAAAATTCCCACTTTAATGTCTTTTGATTAAAGCTTATTACTAAATCAAAACAGGATATTTTAATTCCGTTAATATAGGTCTCCAATTGTTCGAAAATATTCTTGGATTGGGTTCTAGAGAATAGAGAGTGCCATAGTTTGGATAGCATGCCTGATGAAGGTAAATATGATCTGCTATCATTACTTCCTACAATGATTTCTTTCATGTTACTTTTCCTTTATTTTATATTTTACTTTATTTCTTTTAGGGTATAGTTATCCCTTATGGATTTGTTAATTTTTTTTAAATCCATTAGAGGATATATTACTATATCCCCTTATCTTAGAATTTCATAGTGGGCGGTTTACCCCAAGAGCCTTTTACCCTCAACCTTTTCTCATCTACATTGGTAGGCTACCACTCCTTATAACTAAGACAGTTTTTGTATAGGGGTTACCTCATTCCTATTTGGAACTACTACCCTATTCATCTCCAAAGCCTGTACATCAACTTTATGGTATGAATCTCTGGAGAGATAAGAACTGTAGATATTCTCAACAGGTACAAATGTAAGCAAAATAAATAATATATGCAAATTATTTAGTGAGATTTTATTTCGGTGCTATGAAAAATTTATTTTTTATTTTTTTTATTTTTTTTTCTTGGCTTGTTTTATATGAGAGAGATGTACACCAACCACACCTCCCCCATCACTTAGCCAGTGGGGATATTCCCCCGGTATTAACTTATTATCTAACAATTAAATTATTACCATTATGGAAAAGAATCTTGTATTCAATGCAACTTTAACTGTTGAGCAATTTAAGGACAAAATGCATGTTTCACGCATTGATGTTAAGAGGAATCCTAAGACAGACAAACTCTTCTTTACATTTGGAAGTAGTACTGGAGCTGTAGCATCAAAAGGAATTCCCACAAATCCTATGCTCAGCAATGTTACTACTCCTGACGGAGATAGCTTCTGGCTTCTACATGAAGAGGGTAATGGTGGAGCACCTGTACTTGCATCATTCTAATGAGGGGGTGCTTTGCACCCCTTTTTCATTCCTCTGAACATTAATAGTGTTTTTATCATTTAAGCATTAATAATGTTTTTTTAGACATTAATAGTGTTTTAGAATGGAATGAGAATGTCCAGTAACTTAGGTATTGGGATAAGAGTAATTGAGGGATAGAGTGTGGAATGCACTTTATCCTTTCTTTTTATTTCTTTTAGCATTAATAATCTTCTTGCATTAATAGTTTAGTGTTTTGATAGTTGATTGTAATGAATGATTGAGTGTGTAGTATTATAAACCCCCTCACAACAATCTAACCATTTTAAATTATCATATTCTACACACAATCTATAATGTATAGTTATATTTACTGTTTATAAAATCCTCTGAGGAGTCTTTGAAAATTAAGACGAAACACTTTTGTGTCAGGATTAACTCAAAAAATAAATAGAATTAGCCTAATCAGCTATGCGGTTGCTTAAATTTTGAGATGTTGAATTAGTGAATACTAGTATGTTATTATAGTACTGCTAATGAGTCTCTGTTTTCTCTATAACTCAGTTGGTAGAGGCCCAGCAGGAGATGCTTGGGAGGTCGTAGGTTCGATTCCTACTAGAGAATCAATTATTAACTTAAAAATGGAAGTATAAATTTTAAATTATTTACTATGAATAAATCTATTTTAGATTCCTCTAAATTTAGATTTAGTTTAGATTTTTCTAAATTTAGATTTAGAGTTGGAGACATAGTTCGTTGGGGACTATATGATTGTGAAATAGTTGGATACTATTTTTCAGAGGGTTTTAATAATTTTAATAAGGATTATGGATATGTCATATTAAGACCAGATGATGAAGGACATAATGGTCTCGTATATGGTTTTGATGAATATGGTAATAATCTAGCTCCTAACCCTACTAATAATAGTTGGTATGTATATGAATACGAGGTTGAAAGCACTTTAATTAATATTCAAGAAGAAAAAAATCTTAAGAAAAATGAAAATGAAATTAAATTACAAAGAACAAAAGCTGTTATCAGCAGAGGAACAGTCCCAGCAGGCTATCGAATACGCAGTAAAGTCCACAAAACTGCAATATCAATCCAACCTCTTAGCTACACAGAAATCGCTAGAGGAAGCTAAAAATGAACTTGCAGAGGCTAAAACTGAATATCCTCTTGATTTCGGTAAGGTTGTAAGCTTACAAGATTCTGTAGAAAGCCTTGAAAAAGGTTTGAAAGCTTTGGAGAATCTCGGCGAAGAACTTGGATTGAAATAATCTAATAAATAAAAAACTTAATAACTTTGTAAGACATTGAACACACCAGTTTCTTATTCACTTTACTAAGTATAATTGTAATTTAAAATACTATAGGGACATTCTTTGGGAGGATAATTATATGATAGAGGAAGTAGTAGAATAAGTTTTAGGTGTAAAATGCAAATAACAGACTAACAAACAATTAAAACTATGTCAAGAACTAAATTTAGAAAGTCGAGAATATGTAGTTCAGATAATTACATACTCTCAAGAGAGATATATAAAAGCTATCTCTTGGAGCATCATACCAAAAATATAAAGATAATTGAGAGTTATACAGAAATAAAATGTGCCTATATTAAATGTTTTGATAAGTTAATTCCAATAACAGAACAAGAAGCACATTTAATACAAAACACAGTAACTATAATATGGAAATAACCATGGAAGAACCTTATTACACAATCTTATGCTTGTTATTAACAGGAGCATTCTTTATATATCTTGCAGCACAAGATAATAGTTCAAAAAAGTAAGTAAGATGAGAGTCATAAAACTGATTATAAAAGGAGTGTTGCTATATGTAACATTCCTTTTGTCTTTTTTCTTCTTAGCAGGAGTAGATAGCATATATGACAATGGGTACTTCCTACACTTCATAACTATAATAATATCCATGTGTTATATCTGTTACAAGACTATTTCTAAAGAAGAATTGAAAAAATTAACTCTAGATAAATGGTTAAACAAATAAAAAAAGATAACATGAGAACAATAATAGTAATATTTACAGATCATAAAGTACCAGTTAGTGAAATCCCTAACTATAAAAAGTACAAATTTTTATGTAACTATGACTTAGTTAAACAATATGATATGATCGAAGATCCTAGATATTGCCCTCAAATGATGGTAGTAGGATTTAATCCAAGTACAAAAAGGAGACAGAAAGGTTTGGTTCTTAAGGATATCTATATCACCAGAATAAACGGAAAATGTATTAATCAACCAATAGGATTAATAAATGGTAGCATACCAGAAACATATCACAACTTAAATAAACGAGAAGCAATCACGGAAGAATCTAGAACAATAAAAGTAACATTAGAACAAGCAAGAGAATGGTACAACAGTAATAATTTAGCACTAAGAACACTAGCATTGAGTACTTTCAAGGAAAGTGAATTAAATATAGATCTTGAATATATCATGACGGCTATTATAGGTCGAAGAAAGATTTTTCCACTTACAGCAAAAGAAGTAACAAAACAACAAACATTAGCACATTTAAAGTTCATTGCTGAGTACTTCAATAAAACTTGGGAAAAAACTACAGAAAATGCTGGATACTTTATAGGGAAACTCTATAAAGATGGGGAGATCGAAGTATTTGAACATAAGGAAACACAACATGCAGGTATTATCTATTTTAAGAATCCTGAGGATGCAGAAAAAGCAATTAAAATTCTAGGGAAAGAAGTACTTAATTTATTTTAAAACGAATTGTTAATCTGCGAAGATAGGCAATATACACTCTTATAGTTCAATGTATAGAACAATTCTCTTCTAGAGAGTAGATATAGGTTCGATTCCTATTAGGAGTGCGCAGGAAATCATAATAATACAAAAAGCCCATGAAAGATAGGAGTAATATAGGTTCAATAGCAATTATACGTATAGCAAAACACTTATACCTTTCTCAGATTCAATAAAGATTTTTGTTTATTTGACTGATAGGAATAGACTATCATTTTTAAAAGACTCCTTAGTTCAATGGAAAGAACAGTGGCCTTCTAAGCCTCTAATCCCAGTTCGAATCTGGGAGGAGCCACAATAACTATTTATACCTTTTATTCATTAACTTTTAACAAAAAAAATGACAACCAGAAGAAGATTTACTAAGGAAGAAGACAGACTTATCCTTAGTACAGTAGCTAAGAATCCTCACAATTTATCAGAATGCTTTAGAGAAGTAGCTACTAAGATAAACAGAAGTCCAAAGTGTATTGCAAACAGATGGTATCATTACCTATCTAAGAAAGACTCCAATGACAAGACAAATACTGTCTTTATCACAGTAGGGAAGAAGAGTGTAAACTATAACAGAAAGACTGCAATGGAGAACACTCAACAGCCTGAGAAACAAAGATCCGGTATTTGGAAAACAATATTCAAGTTATTTTTCAGTAAGACGAAATAGAAAAATGAAAAGAATAAATATTAATGATTACAGTAATGAAGAACTCCAGGTGAAAAAGACAGAGAAAATGAAATCTGGAAAGAAAGTAAGAAAAATGAAAAGAGATTGACTATAGGTGGAAGAAGATGTTACATACAGCAAAAAAATCAGTATTAACAACTTCTTCCACTATAATATGGGGCATGATTTGGTTTTGATTGCTAATTATTTGGTAAGAGAACATGTAAAGACTGATGGAAAGACATCAAAACTTTAACTGGCAACACTTATAGAGCTGCCGCCTAACTTGTAGGCTGAGCCTCACCTGCTTGGAAACAGAAAGGTGAATAATAGGGTCAAGAAGGAAGTTAATAAGGCTATACCTACTTTCAATACACCTTTAATATTATATATAGTTTGTTTATTAGTTAGGAGCAAGCTGCCTGGTGTATGCAGAGGGTGTGACCCTTCAATTTTAATTCTTATAACTCCTTATGAAGATTTCTCTATTAGATTAAATAGAGTGGTGGATCTGTCAACTATCGGTTGACCCCAGTAGAGAACCTACTACATATCAAAGTGGTAAACATGTGAAATTCTTTTATTAAAAGTTAGTAAGACGAGGGTTCGAATCCCTCATGCTCCACAAATTTGTGAACTATAAGTAAGAGTAAAATTATTTGTAACATTAAAGAAATAAATTATACAGTATGGCATATCTGGCGGTTAATAAGGATGGTACGGAAATAATATCAGATTATTCTTTATACAGAAGTGGATATTATAAGAGATACAAAAAATGTGATCCTGTTTTATGTGATAAGTGCGCTTCTAATGGGATAAGTTGTATAGTCGATGGAGATGGTAAAAGGTATAGTAGAGCAACTTACAATAGTCCATTCAAAATGGATAGGGGAAAAGCTATAGAAGTTCTTTCATTCTGGGATAATTTTGAATTTGATTCTGATGGTAACAAATTAGATTACTTAGTTGTTCTCCCAAAAGGCTCTATTAAGAAACTTATAGGTAGGGATCTTACATGGGAAGATGAACCTGTTGAATTGAAATAAAAAAAAACAAATATGGAAATGAGGATAGGTATTAACAGAAAATTTAACTAAATGACATGAAAATAGAATATACATCTGGATGCATGGCTCATTCTTTAACAATAGATGGAGTTGAGACTATAGATTTAGATCCCAAAGAATTTAAAGAGAAAGCTCTAAAGGTCATAGAGAAGATAGATAATGAGGAGTTATTAAGAACTTTACTAATTCAAGCAGTAGAAATAATGGGAGAATCAGAATTAATAGCGCATTGTGATGAATGTGGAGACAATATTTATAAAGATACCCTAATTATCGACTAAATATGATGGAAACTAAGTTAAGTCTAACCATTATTCTTCCAGGAAGAACAATGTTTAGCAAGGAGGAGTGCCTTAAAACAACTCGTAAAGTAAAAGTATTAAAAAATGGAAAGAAGATATTTAAGAAGGAAACTGCAGAAGATCCGGAGAAGGTAATCGTCCATACTATAAGAGTAGATGGAAAGAAAAAGGAAAAGCCGGAGGTAATACATTATACTACTAGAAAGTTCAAGCCTGCCAAGCAGACTATAAACATAAGTAGAGATGCTTATGAAGGAATGATTGATGATATTCCAAAAAAATATTGGAACAGAAAATCATATTGGTTGAGCCTCCCGGTAAAGGTTAGAGTAGAGTTCAATGTCAATGAGCTGGCCAAATCTCTTGGAGGTATAGTTGATTCTTATGTTATATTTGAGGATTAACCAATAATGGAATAAAGCAAGGTAAGTACCTCCTTACCTTGCTTTTTTTTACCTTAAAGTAAATAATAATGAAAACAACTAATGCAAAGTTACTATACTATGACAAATATGTAGATTGCACTTACCCTACTGGGGAATACTTTATGTTGAACGTTGATTATATACATAGTGTAGTTCAGAACATTTTGAAAGTATATGATAAGAAGATAGGAACATTATATTTAGTCGGAACTAATAGATCTGGAAATATATTGTTAGGTGGAATAGCTACCAAACTGGTAGAAATGGGAAGAGATGTTGTAGTATATGGATTTCCAAGAAGTCATCATGAGGGACGATCTCTTTGTATTCCGACTAATTCTCCTGTCATAATGGTAGATGATTTTATATCTTCAGGAAATACCGTAATCGAATTAACTAATCAAGTGTTGAATACTATGGAAGCTTCAAAGAACAAATTGGATATGCTGTGTGTATCAAACGAACTAGATGAAAAGGGAGGGGATTTATGTAATATTTATGATACATATAAAATCATTAGTAAGCTCTTTAACTATATATGCTGTAATAATAAACAGCTAAGAGAAAGAATACAGACTGTTTGGTAATTCTACTCTTGATAATACTATTCAAAAATGAGAACAAGCACAATAATTAAGTTAGCAGTGTGGCTTATCCTATTTGTTACTATACTTAATATAGGATTAGTAATGATGTCCACATCTAATACAGTAGAGAATATAATTGGATTTTTTATTATCATATTCCTATCGATTATTTCAATCAAAACCAAATGTTTAACAATAATAAAATTAAAAAGTAAAAAAGATGAAAAGTAAATTTATTTTTGGATTACTAGTTGCATTACTAATACTTTCTGTATCTAGTTGTGCTGAGAGAGTAGATGCAGGTTATGAAGGTATCAAAGTCAATCTTTATGGAGACGACAAAGGGGTTGATAAAGTTACATTAGTAACTGGAATGGTATGGTATAATCCTATAACAACTGCTATTTATGAGTATCCAACATTCGTTCAAACTGTAGATTATCCTCCATTTAGTGTCAATGCTAAAGATGGCAGTTCTTTTGTAGTAGATCCTACTATCTCTCTCAAGATAGTCGATGGTAAATCAGCAGAAGTATTTAAGAAGTATAGAAAGGTAAATATTACAGAGGTTATTAATACTACACTATATAATTATGTGAGAAATGCTTTTAGAATACAATTAAATGCTTATACTACTGATGAATTAGTTAGTAAAAGAGAAGAATTTGAAAAAGCAATAGAGGATAAACTATCTAAGGAATTATTAGAAGAGAATTTCCAACTTGAACAACTTACATCAGGGTTACAATATCCTAAAATTCTGATAGAAGCCATAAATAGTAAAAATGAGGCTGTACAAAAGAGCCAAAAAGCAGAGAATGAGTTAGCTATTGTTAAAGCTGAGGCTCAAAAGAAGGTAATAGCAGCACAGGCTGAGTATGAGGCTAATGTGCTAAGAACCAAATCTTTAACTCCTCAAATATTACAACAAATGTGGATTGAGAAATGGAATGGCACTGTACCGACAGTAACCTCTAATGGAAATAGTGGAGTATTTTTAGATATAAGTAAAATAAGCAAATAGTATGATTATTTTTGTAGTAATAGCTATGATGGTAATAGGCTTCATATGGAAGAATATTACCGTATATGACTATAATCAAACATCCGCAGGTCCTCGTTATTATCCCCAGCATTGGGGATTAGACATGACTTCTGGTAGAAGACTTCCTCTTACTCCAATGCGTATAATAATGCTGCTCTTATTGTTAGTTCCATGGTTTAATATAGCATGGTTTATAGTTCTAATAATACAAATATTAGTCAAAACGAGTTATCCTGATGACCCTTATGAGTGTACAATATGGGTAGTAGAGATTAAAGAGAATAGTCCTAAACTTGCAAAGATGATGCAGTCTATATCAGAATTTTTTAATAAGGAGCTTATATGAATAGAAAAAATCTTCATCAAAGTGCAGTTGAATTAATTATAGAGAACCCAAGAGTAGCCCTATTATGGGCTACTGGTTTGGGGAAATCTAGAGCAGCTATAGAAATGGCCAACTACTTACAGGATAAAGAAAAAGATGGAAACATAAAAGTTCTTCTAGTAGTAGCTGAAACTGCCCATAAATCAAACTGGGAGGTAGAACTATCTAAATGGAAGTTTAAATCTAACAGTATTAAGATAGAGTGCTATGCTTCTTTATCCAAGTATAGGGATACGTGGTGGGACCTAATTATCTTTGATGAAGCACATCACTTAGGAACAGATTTGAAAATAGATGTTTTATCTAGCATGACTGTAGATAATGTAATCTTATTATCTGCTACCCTTCCTGAGCGTACAATACAAGCTGTAACTAGAATTTTTGGAGAATTTATAGTCTCAAAAATTCCACTTAAAAAAGCAATTGAGTGGAAGATACTGCCCAAACCTAGAGTATATCTTGTTCCCTTGTCCCTAGATGATAAACACCAGACTTGCACTATAATAGAGGAGTGGGGAAGAAAGGAGGATAGGGTTACTTACAACTGTTCATTTCCAGACAGATGGACGTATTTAAAGAACAAGTATAAGTACCCGAATGCAACTCTAGTTATACACTGTACTGAGCAACAGAAGTATAATTATTTGTCTGGCCAATTTGAGTATTGGAAGAAACTGTTTTTAGCAAGAAGACAAGAATTCATTAAAAACAAGTGGCTTCAAACAGGAGCAAAAAGAAAGAGATTTCTTGGAGAACTAAAAACAGACCTTGTAAGAACTCTATTACATAAGATTAGAGATAAAAGGTTTATATGTTTCTGTACTAGCATAGAACAAGCTGAACAATTAGGAGGTCAAAATGCCATACATTCCAAGAGGACTGATTCTTTACAGATAATAAAGGATTTTAATCGTAAGAAAATAAATAACCTGTTTGCTGTTGGAATGTTACAGGAGGGGCAAAACCTAACCGATATCGAAGTTGGAATAATTATACAACTAGATGGACAAGAAAGAGCATTTATCCAGAAATTCGGTAGAAGTTTAAGAGCTGAAGATCCTATTCAATTTATATTCTATTATGAAAATACGAGGGACACTGAATATCTTAAGAATGTTCTAGAAGGAATAGATAGGAAATATATAACTAAGATTGACAGATTGGAGGACTTGGAATTATGACTACGATATGTTTAAATGAGGAAGCTATAAGGCAAAATGATATGTGCCTGGGGGAAGTTCTTTTAATGCTGGCTATATGTAATAAAGCCGATTTGAAGAAAGCAGAAGTAAGCTTAATTCAAAAAGGTTTTATTACAGCAACTAGAAATGAAAATGGACAGCCTATAGGGTGGAGACTAACCAATGAAGGCTCCAGAATGATAGATTCAGTCATTTTAGACTCTAGTAAAGAACAGGAGCCCCAAGATAGATTAGTTAGCTTGGCTGAAAGATTAAAAGCAATATTTCCTAAGGGAAAGAAGGCTGGCACTAATTATTACTGGGCGGAAGGAGTAGCCTTGATTGTAAGAAGACTCAAGCTGTTTTTCAGGAAATATGGAAATAAATTTACTGATGAACAAATAATTCAAGCAGCAGAGAAATATGTGCAAGGATTTAATGGGAACTATACATATATGAGATTGTTAAAGTATTTCATATTTAAAGAAAAGATAGGAGCCGCAGGTGAAGTAGAGGGAGATTCTGAGTTAATTAGTTACATTGAGAATGCAGATCAAGAAGAATTAAGTAATGATTGGACATCTACATTAAAATGAATACATTAGGAGAAAGGGTATTAGATAATCTCAATATCAGAAGAGAACGGATCCTTAATGGGCAATTGAACTGTATTCCATCTCCCTTCAAGAGATTCGGTACTGACTTTGTAGGTATAGAACAATCCTGTTATTATACTATAACTAGCTTTACTAAGGGGGGCAAATCACAGTTTGCATCATATACCTTCATCTATAAACCGCTAATGTTTTGTTATTACACAAAAGCGGATATAGATATAAAGATATTGTATTTTCCTCTTGAAGAAACTCCTGAGAGGATACTGCAAAGATTTATATCATGGTTGTTATTTGACTTTAGTGAAGGAAAGATAAGAATCAGCCCAAGAGATTTGAGGAGTACTATTAAAGCAGTTCCGCAAGAGATACTAGATATTATTAGATCTGATGAGGTACAAGACATAATTAGGTATTTTGAGGAGCATGTGATATTTCCTGATGAAGCATGTAACCCAACAGGCATATATAAATATTGTGTAAAATATGCTGAGGAACATGGAAAAGTTTATCGTAAAATAGGAAAGTACAAAGACGAGTTAGGGATAATTCAAGAGAGAGAAGTATTTGATAGGTATGAACAGGATAACCCCAATGAGTACAGACTTATAATGATTGACACTATTAATCTTATAGATACTGAAAAGGGGATGACATTAAAGCAGTCTGTTGATAAGCTCAGTGAATATTGTGCCAAATATTTAAGAAACAGATATCACTATTCTCCAGTAGTCATTCAACAACAAGCCTTTGAACAAGAAGGCAATGAAGCTTTTAAAATAGGGAAAGTAAGACCCTCGGTTGCTGGATTAGGAGATAGTAAATATACTTCGAGAGATAGTAATGTAGTCCTTGGTTTATTTTCTCCCTTCCGATTTGCACTTAGGGAATATGAAGGATATGATATTCTTAAGTTTAAAGATAATATACGATTCCTAGAAGTAATCGTCAACAGAGATGGAGAAATGGGTGGATTATGTCCTCTATTCTTCGATGGAGCAGTGTGTAGATTTGAAGAACTTCCTAAACCTGGTGACAAGGAAAATATACAAAAAGTGTATCAGTACTTGAATAAGCTGAGAGATACTACATCTAAACTATTCTTCAAATACAGAAAAAGTGAGGGAAGCACAAGAATGCTACACCATAAATTTAGTAAATTAAGTAATTTCCACACATGGGTAACAGAAGCATATGATAAATTCATTAGTAATAGAAAAAAGTAATACAGATGGCAAATGCAGTAATTATTTTAGGGAAGAGTGGTACTGGCAAATCCAGTAGTATAAAAGGATTGGATCCTAACGAGGTAGTAGTCTTGAATGTTTTAGGTAAAAAACTTCCATTCAAAGACAGTAATAAGCTTTATAATAAAGACAAGAAGAATTTATTCAGAGTAGATGATTATTCTCAAGTTATAAGCCTGTTGCAGAATATAGATAAGGGAGCTCCACATGTTCATAATGTAATATTAGATGATGCCATATATGTTATGAGAAAAGAGTACTTCAAGAGAGCAAAGGAAACTGGATATGGCAAATATACAGAGTTAGCTATGCACTTTCAACAAATTATCTCGACTATAGAATCAATGAGAGAAGATATTAATGTTTTCTTGATTCTTCATAGTGAAGAAGTTCAAAGCGATAAAACTATAGTTGGTTACAAGGTGAGTACTATAGGACAGCTTATTGATAATCAGTATAATCCAGTAGAGGTTGTGCCAATGGTACTTTATTCTGCTATTAAGTACAATGACAAGGGAGAAGCGACTTATGGATTCTATACTCATAGGTTTATGGATGGATTGGTAGAAATTCCTGCTAAATCTCCAGCGGATATGTTCAATGAAGACTTCATACCAAATGATCTTGGTATAGTATCAAAGGCTATGAAGGAGTATTATGGATAAGGAAACTATAATTAGAGTGGTAGATAAAATTACAAGAGGAGGAGCTATTGAAACAGAAGAAGTAATTAATCTATTCACAGAATATTGTTGTAAAGAGCACAATAAAGATGTTGAGTTAACAAAACATTTCATTAAGATCCTTTTAAGTATTGGGATTATTGGTACATATTTTACTGAAATAGTAGAATATTACAAGCGTAAATTAAATATAGTAGAAATAAAAGATAGTAATAACAAAACAATTTTAGTGTATTAACATGAAAACAATTTCAATTAGACAACTAGCTACCATAAAAAGAGTAGCACAAAATGTAAGTTCTTTAGTTATTAGAAAGAATAAATTGACAGAACAAATAAAAGAACTGAGTAAGGAATGCAATGACTTGATTAATGAAATAGAAGGCCATGAAGTCGGAGTAAAAATGCTCACAGGACATACTAGTGAGGAACTAATAACCAGAGTAGTTGAGGATACTGGTAAAATGGATAGAAACGGGAAACCTATTAAAATAACTAAATACGAACCAAAAGAAGGTGTATTAGTATTTAATGAGAAAGAGAAAGTGTATGAAATCCATGATGAATTCTTCCAATGTTCTGAGATGGATGATGATGTACCATCTGAAGGTCCCAGCTTTAGTTAAGAAATATCAAGTAAACAATATTTATTATTAAGTATATTAAAAAATATTAAGTATGACGAACAAAATCTTTATGGCTTTTGCCACAGGTAGTGAATCCACAGAAGGTAATGTAGTTAAAAAGTACATCGGAGTAAGTTCAGTAGGTGTATTGGCTGTTAATCCTAACAAGGAAACACTAGAAAAATTGTATAACACTACTATTAATGATGATCCTTCATATTTAAGTGAAGTTGAAGTAGGTCCAGAAGGGGATAAACATACAGTTCCTCAAGTAAGAATAGATTTTATTGTACAGACAGACCCTGAGAAATGCAATGGAATCGACATGAAAACTAAAATACCTTTCTTCATTACTAAAGAGGTTAGATATAATAGGGACAGAAGCAAAGTTCAAGTAATAAATAAATATGGAGAAACTACTTGGTTACCTATAGAGAATGCAAAATCTGGCACTGTTCCAGCTAATCTTAGTTGGTTTGAACCTGCTGATTTTAGACCGGCTTACATAGGAGAAGAGGATCTTACAGGATTCTTAAAGGCATATTTAAATATTCCTAATAAATCCTATAGAAAATCTAATGGAGAAGTGGTAGAACTTCCTAATAAAGCTGATGCGGAAGCTAGATTGGATAAGATTGAAAATTATTTCAAAGGAGATTATTCGGAATTGAGAGAAGCAATCTCTTTGCAGCCTAAGAATAGGGTCAAAGGTCTATTTGGGGTAAGAACTACTGAAGATGGCAAACAATATCAAGCTGTTTATGTTCAAAAGTTCTTGAAAAACAGTGTGACGGATTATAGTAAGCTAGATGCAGAACTTCAAGATAGAAAAGCTGCCGGAGCTTATCCTACTACAGAGTTTGAAGTCTGTGACCTAAAAGAATATACAATAGAACCAACCGACTTCAATAATAACACAACCCAGACAGAATCTCCTTTTGATATGCCAGTGCAATCTTCTCCGTGGTTTGATAAATAATAATAAATAGAAAAATAATGTGAATATGCCATTTATCTCTGGAAGATCTTCAATTAGCTTAGAGGACATACTGAAGAAAACAACAGAATCTAGTATTCTATACTTTTATTTAGGTATCACAGAGATACCTTGTATAATCAATTCCCCTCTCAGAGAGGATAAAAGACCTTCTTTTGGATTATATTCAAGGGATGGCAAAAGAATATTTTATACCGACTTGTCTACAGGAGATAGAGGAGGATTATTCGATCTCCTATCTAAAATGTGGGGAATGTCATATGTGGAAGTATTAGAGAGAATAAACAAGGATATACCTAAGTTTTCTAATGGTTCCAATATGAAGTCATACAGCCCATGCAATACAGTCACTATTGGAAAATATAATAAATTGACAGACCTACAATGTAAGGTAAGAGAATGGGAGAGGTATGATATAGAGTATTGGGAATCCTATGGAATAACCCTAAAATGGTTAAAATATGCTGATGTTCATCCTATATCTTACAAAATAGTGATAAAGGATGGAGTAAGAAGAGTTTATAGAGCAGATAAATATGCATATGCATATGTTGAGAGAAAGGATGGGAAAATTACCCTAAAAATCTATCAACCATTCAACAAAGATGGATACAAGTGGAGTAATAAACATGACTTATCAGTAATTAGTTTATGGACAAAGATACCTGAATATGGAGACATAGTATGTATATGTTCCTCTATGAAAGACGCCCTTTGTCTATGGGCTAATACTGGTATTCCCTCTTTGGCTGTTCAGGGGGAAGGCTATAGAATGAGCAACACGGCTATTAATGAACTTAAAAGAAGGTATAAAAGAATATTCATATTATTTGACAATGATGAAGCAGGACTTGTAGATGGAGAAAAATTGGCTAAATCTACCGGATTTATTAATTTAACATTACCGAAATTTGAAGGAGGAAAGGATGTGTCCGATTTATACCACTTCCTTCAAAACAAAGAAGATTTTATTAAAATAATAAAGGGATTATTTTACAAACAATAAACACATTAATAGGATTTAATTATGGAAGCAAGAAAAATCACAATCGTATCTACGAAAAATCAGGAAAAAAGTGTAATCATGTCTAGTGCTACTACATTAGGAGAACTGAAGAGAGATCTAGATAGTGCAAACATAGATTATCAAGATATGGTATTCTATGAAGGGATTTCAAAGACTGAGTTGATCAATAATGACTCTGTTCTCCCTCATGATATTCCCTATAAGGGGCAGACTACCAGTGAACTTGTATTTATGTTGACCGTTCCTAATAAAAAGATTAGATCTGGAGCTATGAACAGAAAAGAGATCTATGCTCTCATCAAGGAGTACAACCTGCAGAAGGTCTGTCTTGAAGAGTATAAAAAGGATTATACCAGATGTAAATCTGAAGACCTTCTCAAGTTAATTGAATATCATAGATATGCCCCCAAGCAATCTGCTGAGACGGTAGGACCTAATGATGAATTAATGAAGAAAGTAAAGAATCTTGAAGTAGCTGTAGAACTAATATCAGATTCTTTGAGAGAAGAATCTGTTATTACCAACGCCAAGTTTTGTGAGATCATGAAGCATATTGTGCCTTCTTTTGAGCCCGCAGAACCAAATAAAGTCGACTCATCCTACACAGATGATGAAATCGACGAAATGTTTAAATTTATTTAATAAAGATTTATTAATTAGCAGGTAAGAGAAACTCTTACCTGCTTTTTTTTTATTATATAAATATGGTAGGAGAAAAAACTAGAGAAGTTATAAAAACCATAATTGAGGAACATCTTCAAAATGTAACAAATGTGCTACAAGTATTTGAGGATTTTTTCGGGGAAGATAAGGTAGATTTACAAGGTGTTCCTACTGTTTCAGAAATGGAGGAGAAATTCTTAATGGTCTATGGAGAAACCAAAATCGAGGATATAGCATCTTCCTATACATTATCACTTCCAGAGAATATACCTAGTACAGCACTTGTGAAGGATATATCAGACGAAGATTTAAGTGGCATTCCTAATATTCTAAAAGAGATATTATTAAGATTATTATCTACAGAACTTTTCCATGTCTTCATATATTTTCCAAAGGTAAGAGTCAGTAATGAGTATGATGTGTTTATAGATATTACCGAATTATATGTCAGAGTCATCCTAGATACAGCAGGCACTATGGTAGGATCCTTTTCTTTTAATAGAGGTGAATACACAAGAGTACAATATCTTAATGATTATATGCATTCCCATGCATGCGGAATACCTAGGGGAAATTATAGAAGGTTTCTTGATGTATGCTTAGGGTATGGCCCTATAAGAAACACAGTAAATCGATTAAATGCTCATTATGACCTAGATATTTGGAAATTGTTTTGTGTAGAATTGGAGAAATATGTAGCAACAGAATCTTTGAGTGGAGGTCCTTATAGAAGATTAGAGAATGTAAGTTTTTATAATGTTAATTCAAAAGTAAAATTAATTCTTGATTCTCGTAAATCAGTATGGATGGAACCACATCTAATACCTATGATCAATGACTTCATGAAATACTTTATAAAACAAAAAAAGTTGACCTTCAATTATAGGAATGGAGGCTACTCCATTGGTATGAGCCCTACAGAATTTATGATACTAGTAAGCAATGAATTCATTGATTGGTTCAACACTACAGGAAGGTATAAGTACACAAAGAAGGTTATAGGAAGATTAGACACAGGAATGTCCAAAATTATAATGAAGGTATATATAATCGGTGACACTATATATAAAATAAAGGATAATATTGAAGATTTTAATAGCAATGAAGCTAATTTAGGGGTAATGGGAACATTTAAAGGAAAAGAAGTGGTGGTCCACATAGCAGAAGAGAATGACACTGGCGCTACTCCAACTATCATACTACTTCCGGGAATAATAAGTTATATACTAAGTGAAATATTAAAATTAATAAATTGTATATATGGAGAAAGTAAATCAAACTTTGGAGATAAATCAGAACAAGGTAGGGGAACAGAGGATTCCTGTGACCAAGAGTGCTACTACTTATAAAATGATAATACCTAAAGAGGTAGAAGAAAAAATAAGGTGCATATGCAGGAAGGTGTGGAGAGATGAATGGTCTGGAGTTCTATTCTTTACTGTTGAAGGAGCTTTTAAAGATAACAGCCTAATCATAAGATGTGAGGATATATATGTTATGGATATTGGAAGTAGTTCTTATACAGAGTTCAATATGTCTCCTGATATAGCCAGTTATATGGCAAGCAATCCTAAATTATTAGACTGTCAAATGGGTCTTATTCATTCACATAATAACATGGATACATTCTTTAGTGGGACAGATATAAGAACCCTAGAAGAAGAAGGATTGAATAGGAATCACTTTGTTTCTTTAATAGTTAACAATCGAGGGGATTATACAGCAGCTATAACCAGAAGATTGATAAATAAGCGTATTACTGAAAGCTTCTGCTATCCTAGCTTCGGGAATATTCAGGTTAGTGAAACTAGAAATTCACAAGGGTCTAGTGCTGAAGAATTAGAATATTACTATCTTGATATAGAGATAGAAGGATACAATAAATACACTGAGTTAGAACTTAGACTTAAAGAGATAGAAGGGTTTAAGAAGATCCAGGAAGTAAATAGTAGATTTAACACTCTCTCTTATACACATGAGCCTCTATCCAGATTTAAACCATTAGCACAAGAGAATGCACACAGTCTAGTGGAAGAAGATGATTTAAGCTGGAAGCAACAGACTTTGAAATTTACGAAGAAATATAGTTTCAATAAGGATCTAGCAAAGTCTTTAGCTCTTCAATTAGTAACAGGAAGTGTAGTCATTCCTAGAGAAAGTAAAATAAATATAAAATCTTGGGTAGCAGGAATGGTTCCTATCTATGAGAGAAGATTTGGGAAGGGAGAAGAAGGATTGAATATATTTGAGAAATGGGCTGAAGGATTCATAGAATTCCTATGTTGGTTCACAATAGATGAAGATTTGATCAAACAAGGAATAGAGGAAGATGAGATGAATACATTATGTGCTATTGCAATTAAGAAAGAGCTGGAAGATCTTGATAGCAATATATACATAGAAAAATTTATTGAAATATTAAACGGTTACATTTGATTCTATAGGAGAAAATAAGTATGATGAAGTTAGGTCAAGTTGCTCAACAGAGTATAGAAGAAGTATTAGAATTAATTAGGAAAGGGAATATTCCTAGCATCGAGCATGTCCTCTGGAATGGAATGCCTGCTAGAGAAGTCAGAATAAAAGATAATGCATTTTATCTTAGTGAAAAGGAATACTCAATGCTAATAGATGAGATGGTATCTCAGAGTTTAGTTGAAGATGAAATCCCCAAAAATTCTGAGACCTTATTGATAAGTGAGGAAACATCAAGATTTAATTCTGCTATCTGGTTCGATAAAACACGTAAACAGGATGTTACTATAGCTGGTTTGGGTGGGATAGGAAGTTATGTGGTATTCATGTTATCTAGACTAGATGTTAATACAATGACCCTGTATGATCCAGATATAGTGGAAAGGGTTAATTTATCTGGGCAACTGTATAACAGTAATCAAATAGGGGATTACAAAGTAGATGCTGCAGCAAATATGATAGCGAATTATTCAAACTATTATAGTTTTGTAGCTAAGCATGAGAAGCTAGATGAGAATTCGATGATAAGTAAAGTAACTATTTGTGGATTTGATAATATGAAAGCAAGAAAGGATGCTTTCAGAAATTGGACCAATTTTGTAGCTAGATTACCAGAAGAAGAACGAGGGGAATGTCTATTTATAGATGGCAGATTAGCAGCAGAAGAGCTTCAAGTGTTCTGTATAAAAGGAGATGACACGGATGGCGAACGAAGATATGAGCCCTATTTATTCTCAGACTCTCAAGCTGCTCCTACAGTATGTAGCTATAAACAAACTACTTTTATGGCTAATATGATTGGATCTATTATAGTTAATTTATTTATTAACTTCGTAGCAAATCAGTGTAACCCTCTTATAGATAGAGATCTCCCATTCTATACTGAGTATAATGCAGAAACAATGTATTTTAAAACTATAGCATGATGGTTTTTTCAAAAAGATATATAGATAATTTATATAGTGCAGTAACAGCTAATTGCTACTCAGTACTGCAGTCCCCGTCTTTGGGAACTGAAAATATGAATCCTTATAGAGTAATTGTCGAAGCCAATATAAAAAAAGAGGTAGATATAGAGATTCCTACTGTATTAAAAGCATCACTTGATTATCTGCCTAGAAGTATAGCTGGAGAAATACTGCAGAAAAAACATAGGATAGGAATTGCTGTGCCCTTGAATTCTAGAAATAATATAGTTTCTGGGAATAATACATTGATTAAAGAACTGTTTAGGTTACTCACTTTAAATAAAGTATCTTGTAAAGGTCAGATATACTATGGATGTAAAGGAATAGCATTTGATAGCTACATGAAGATGCTATTAATGATAAATAAATGCTACAAGGTTGAGAACTTCAAGTTGGTCCCTACTAAGAAGATAATAGTACATGTATCTCCAAAGGTATTCATAGATAGATCAAGTACCTTAGAGAAGCATATAATCAATAGAGTTATACCTGCTTTCCTATCTGAGGATAATTATTACGGATTCCAATATGAAGTGGAGGTGAAAATAGATGATGCTAAGGAGTTTATAAGAGCTGTTCATCCCCCCCAAGATAGAGACATGAATGAGGCTTTAAATAATCTTCTGGAGGATAATGTTAATAGTTTATTATTGAAGAGATGACAGCAGAAGAATATTTTGGAGGTTGGACTAAGGTGATTGATAAGGCAGAACTTAATCATGTAATGAGTGTACTATCTAAAGAATATACAAACAAACCTATATGTCCTAATCAAGCTGATGTATTCAAGGCCTTTAAATTATGTCCATTCGAAGATTTGAAGGTAGTATTTTTGGGGCAGGATTTTAATAAGTAACTATAAATAATTTACTTAAAGTATTGTAATATTAGGTCAAATACCTTATCTTTGTACTATTAAAAATTTTGATAGTATGAAGAATCATAAAGATTTAGAAATGGGTAATGACTTAAAACAACTTCTTATAGGAAGTTTATTAGGAGATGGATGTTTTTGTTCAGTAGGAAGTAAAACTAAGAATATGTGTCTTAGTATAGCACATTCTGAAAAACAAAAAGAATATCTTGAGTATAAATGGAATATACTAAATAAGTATAATTTAGTATCTCCTATAGTTGAGTATCATATAAATAATAAAAGATATTCACACGAATTAGTAGGGTATAGATTTAAATCTAGATTACATCCTATCTTTACAAATATAAGATTAAAATACTATGATTCTAATGGTCATAAAAGAGTTTTCGAAGAATTTGTAAAAGATATAGATGCTTTAGGTTTGGCTATATGGTATATGGATGATGGTTATGTAACTAAAAATTCATGTATCTTATCTACTTGTTCATTTACTCTTGAAGAACAGCTTTTGTTAGCTAACATATTATTAAATAAATTTGACTTACATTTTACTGTAGGCAAACATGATAATAGTATGTATCTACAAGCTAAGGATTTTCCTAAGTTTGTAGAACTAATTAAAGATTATATTATTCCATCCATGCAATATAAACTAATTACTTATAGTAAAAGAAGGGTTCTGGATAAACAGGGTGAATTGCTGGAACAACTTAATGAGTCAATCAGCAGCCAAGCTACAGAAGAGCATAAAAGTATGTAGAAGGTTCAGAGACTAACAGGTGAATAGCTCAAATAATAAACCTGACACGAGTGCCCTGCATTGGAAACAATGAAGATATAGTCCGAACTATATGGTAACATATAGAACTAACAGATAAAGAGCTGTTAGGGTAACAAATTGCCTTATCCCCAGAAAGGAATAGCCACTGGTGTATTATTTGGAAATAGGAAGGAAGTCTTAGAAGAGAATTTATCTCCCTCTCTTCAAGTGATAAAAGAAGCAGTAATAGATTTTGAAATTCCCCACAATAATATTATCTTTGACCAAACTTTAGAGAGTTGGGCCAAGCAGGGTATATTAATGATTAATTCTGCCCTCACAGTGGAGATGAATAAAATAGGTTCTCATGTCATGGTTTGGAGACCATTCATAGCCAAACTATTAAAGAATCTATCTGAATGTTCTTGTTCCATTATATATGTATTATTCGGTAAGCAAGCTCAAACATTTGATCCATATATTAATAAAAGATTTAATCACATTTTAAAAATTGAGCATCCTGCATACTTTGCAAGGAGTGGGACAAAGATGCCTCATTATCTATTTGATGAAATAGATAAAAAATTAAGAGATATTTATGGGTATTCCATAAAATGGTATGAAGAATATTGACATTAAACAGAAAAATATGAATAAGAAAAGGTATTACACTAAAGCAGGTGAAGAAGTAAAAATGGGTGACGTTATAAGAAGAGTACGTAGGGGAGATTACTTTTCTGTAATTCAAGAATTTATTGTACTTCCTAATAGCATAAGTAAACTAATTAAAAAAGGTTTAATAGTAGAGAGAGAAGATCTAGAAGAAGGACCCCTTAAATCTGAAAAAGATGTAGAGTATTATCTTAGGAAAATATGCCAAAAATCCAGTCTAAATGAAGAGAATTCTATGGAATTCCTTTTTACCTTACTTAATATTTGTCCAGCTTCACTATATACTATGTTCTTAAGGGAAATAGCTATCGATCTAGATGCCAATTATGAAGATCATATTAGTAATAGCCCTGACATATACATGGTAGATATAATTAGTATGAAAGTTTATAACCTGAGAAAAGGATGTATCAAGGATTACAAAAACTTCGCTGCTTTCAGATCTGCCAGAGAAGCCCAAATTGCTCTTGGATTATTGGAAGAGCTTCAAAATTTGCTAACGCAAGAATGTTTTGACTTTAAATGAAAACTGCAAATAAAAAGATAAGGAATGCTACTGTCTGCAAGGATAGTAGCATTACCTTTAAGAGTGTTATAGAGAAGAGATTTTATAATATCCTTCTGCAACATGGATTCAATCCTCAATATGAGCCTAAGACTTTTACTTTATGGGAGGGGTTCCAACCAATAACCCCTTATTATGATAAGGAGACAGATAGACAGGTAGCCAAGAGACTTGAGGAGGGGGTAAATAATTGTCCATCGAGGATGCTAGTACAGAAGACTGGAAAATTGGTAGGTATTAGATATACTCCAGATTTCTATTTTAAGTATAATAATCTCAATGTGTATATTGAAGCCAAAGGGATAGAGAATGATGTGTTCTATATTAAAAAGAAGATGTTTCTGCATTACCTAGATAGATTACACCTAGAAAAAGGAGAGAAATCTATTTATTTTGAGGTATATACTAAGAAACAGCTTCTTCAAGCAATAGACATTATAAAGAATTATGAATAGTACACCAGTGGAGAGAATTAGAAAATTAATTAGTTTACTTCCTGAAAAAGATATTAACTTGGGTTACAAATTCTTAGACAGTCGAGATTTCTCTTCATTAAAAGAGTTAGTAGATTCGGCAATACTTAAAGTAAAAAAGAATGTGACTAGTGAACACCCAAGACCAGAATATGCTAAAATTGATCTAGAAGGTTTACATATACTCAAATCTGAAGTAGATGTGTATTTAATGAGGCTTGAATTGCCCAATGATTTTAATAATTCGGATTATGAAGTCTTTATATGATATTTCGTGGAAAGTAAATGAGGAGGAATATAGGTCCGATCAAGCCTATTCTTATTCCACTATAGCTAGATTTAACAGAGAAGGATTTAATGGTTTGAGGAATTTATATGATAAAGTAGAGACTCCTTCTTTGTTATTTGGTAGTATGGTAGATACTCTTCTTACAGATGGTCAAGAAGAGTTCAATAAAAGATATGAGGTAGCTGAACTTCCTGACATTAGTGACTCTCTTGCTCAGGTAGCCAAAATGCTATTCAATACATGCCATGAATCTTATAGTAGTATAGAGCAAATACCAGACAGTATTATATCAAGTATTGGGGAATCTTGTGGATATTATTCCAATCCTAAGTATGCCTCCTATAGAATAAGAAAGATAAAAGAAGAGTGTAGAGATTATTACTCTCTATTATTTTTATCCAAAGATAAAACATTAGTATCAACTAAAGATTACATAAGTGCCTGTGAATGTGTAGAAGTATTGAAAACACATAGAATGACTAAGTGGTACTTTGAACCTAATAACCCATTTAATCCTGAAATAGAGAGGTTTTATCAATTAAAGTTCAAAGGAGAATGGAATGGGATCCCATTGAGATGTATGGCGGACTTACTAGTGGTTAATCATAAGGATAAATCCATTATACCTTGTGATTTAAAAACATCTGGAAAGAATGAATGGGAATTTTATAAATCTTTTATAGACTGGAATTATTGGATACAAGCTCAGCTTTATTGGTATCTTATAAGGCAAACTCTAGATAAGGATGATCTTTATAAGAATTATAGATTATTAGATTACAGATTTATAGTAATCAATAAATATAATAAAAAACCTCTCATATGGATATATGAGGATACTGTTGGATTTGAAGATCACATCTATGGAAGAAACAAGCAATACTTATGTAGGCATTGGAGTAAGATAGTATCAGAGCTCCACCATTATTCTACTAATAATGTAGAATATCCTATAAATATTTCAAAAACTAACATGATAACAGATTGGTTAAATAATGAATGATTTATTAAATTACTTTAATGGAGATGAGTTAGCAGCTTCTACATGGAAAAACAAGTATGCTATGGAAGGAGAGAGAACTCCTGATGATATGCATAGAAGACTTGCTAAGGAATTTGGTAGAATAGAGAGGGAATATGCAGATAATACTTCTATCAGTCAAAAGGACAAATTAATGTTATCCTCTTATGGATATAATAGGAAAGAGCTAAAAGAGGAGGATATATACGAATTGTTTAAAAGATTTAAGTATGTAATCCCTGGAGGTTCTGTCATGTCTGGATTAGGCACAGGAAAATTAGTCTCTTTATCTAACTGCTTTGTAATAGGATCTCCAGAAGATAGTTATTCTAGCATAATGAATACTAGAAGTCAACAGGTTCAACTTATGAAAAGACGAGGAGGTGTTGGCTATGATCTATCCAACTTGAGACCAAGAGGAACTAAAGTAAATAATGCTGCAAAGGTATCTACAGGGGCAGCCTCTTTCATGGAAGTATGTTCTGATATTACTAATGAGGTAGCACAAGGAGGCCGTAGGGGAGCTTTAATGTTAAGTATAAATATAAATCATCCTGATATTGAGGAATTTATCACTAAGAAACAAGATCTTACTAAAGTGACTGGTGCTAATATCAGTGTGAAGGTTACAGATGAATTTATGAAAGCAGTAGTTGATGATAAGGATTATTTGCTTAGATGGCCAGTATATACTAACTATAGTCCATCACAACTAGAGGAGATGGAATATGACAAGTTGCTTTGTATTGGAGAATCTCTTTCCGTTGATAAGAGGGTTTATCTGAAAAAGATTAAAGCAAGAAAATTATGGAATACTCTAATGCATTGTGCATATAATACTGCAGAACCTGGAATAATATTTGAAAGTACCATGCATAATTATGCTCCTGATGGTGTTTATGAAGAATTTAAGATGATCGGGACAAATCCTTGCGGTGAAATACCAATGGGTCCCTTTGATAGTTGTAGATTAATTCATATTAATTTAACAAGTTACATAGTAGATCCATTTACAGATATGGCACATATCAATGAAGAATTACTCTACAAACATTCTTATGAAGCTATGAGATTAGCAGATGACTTAGTAGATCTTGAACTGGAAGCCATAGATAAAATCATAAATGTAGTTAAAGATGAAAAAGATTTTGTAGAATTTAATCTGTGGAATAGGATAAAGGAGACTACTAGAAGAGGTAGAAGAGCAGGTCTTGGGTTTACTGGATTAGCAGATGCTATAGCCATGTTAGGATTAAAATATGATTCTGATGAAGGTCTTCAAGAGGTTGAACGATTAATGAAAATCATGTTCAATGGGCAATTTGATTCTCAAATTGATATGGCTATAGAGAGAGGGCCATTTCCAGCCTGGAATACATCCAAGGAGTTTAATGTCGAAGAATCATTTATCTTCGGTAAGAATGAGTGGTACAAATTCATTAATGAAAATTTCACTTCAACAACTGCTAAAATGAGATGCTATGGTCGAAGAAATATAAGCTGGTCAACTGTTGCACCTACAGGCACTGTGAGTATTATGGCTCAATGTTCTTCTGGTATTGAGCCTGTGTTTTTACCTTTCTATGAAAGAAAAAGAAAATGTATGTCTCCTAGTGATAGAGCTGACTACACAGATGTGAAGGGAGAGAAATATACCTTGTTTACCGTAGTTCATCCCAATCTAGTAAAGTGGCTTTGCTTTTCTACATTTGGAGGTAACTTTAATAGTAATGAATATCTGGAGAGGTTACAGGATATAGAGTATCTCAAAATAGCTTTCAAGGATAGTCCTTATTATGGATCTACCGCATCAGAAATTAATTGGAGACAGAGAATTAAGTTGCAGGGTATTATACAGAAATATATTACCCATAGCATCAGTTCTACTATAAATCTCCCAAAAGAAATTACTGAGGAAGAAATTGCTGATATCTATATAGAAGCATGGAAGACTGGAAACAAAGGACAAACTATATACAGAGATGGCTGCAGAGAAGGAGTTCTGAATAAGATAGAAAAGCCTGCTATAATAGATAATAGACAGGCTCCTAAAAGACCTAAAGAGCTCGAGGCTGACTATCATCAAGTCAGAGTAAAGGGGGAGCAATTTATCGTTCTTGTAGGACTATTAGAAGGGAAGCCTTATGAGGTTTTTGCATTCAGACCTCTGAGACCTATCGATATTCCTCCCCACAAAGGAAAGATTATCAAGAAGGGTAAAATGCATTACAGCTTTGATAGTAAATTTATTCAATTATCTGATTTACAATTGGCTAATACTAATATAGAGGAGAAAGCTGCTACTTTGTATTCATCAATGCTATTAAGACATGGAGTTAGCATTGAATTTATTACTAAAACAGCCAAAAAAGTAAATGATAATATAACTTCCTTCAGTTCTGCCATGTGTAGAATATTAGCCAAGTATATTAAATCTTCAGAGATTAAAGGAGAAGTGTGCCCAGAGTGTGGAGGAAACCTAGTTAGAGATGGAGGTTGTACACACTGCATGAATTGTGGTTATTCAAGATGTGATTAACTAATAACTATTTAATTATGGAAATTGTAGTATTGGATCATCAAAGTTCCACCGTGGATTGTATAAAAATACCAGAAGAGGTGGCTAATAAAATAGATAATGTAGAGGAGTACCTTGAAACTATAGGATATAACGTAGATAGCATCTCTTTTATGACAGGAAATAAAATTATGTTTAAAAAGAAGAGAGCTTTGACTCCTCCTCATATAGTAGATTATAATTATTTGTTTTAATAATAAAAAAAAATATAGAATAAATATGAAACTTAAGATAAAGGTAAAAGTATTAGTAGATGGTTGTATGCCTGAAATTAATAAACTTGGAGACTGTATTGATTTAAGAAGTGCTGTAAATATGAATATTCCAGCCCCTCAATCAGGCACTCTCAAGAGAAGAGTAGATCAAGATGGAAATGAAGTTGGATATAGAAATGTAACAATGGAGACTTATTATGTGCCACTTGGGGTAGCTATGGAATTACCAAAAGGATTTACAGCTAAAATACTGTCAAGGAGTAGCACACCTAGAAAGGTAGGATTGTTTATCCCTAATGGTTTGGGTTTTGTAGATAATCTCTATAAAGGAGAAGAGGATGAGTGGAACTATATCTGCTCCCCATTGAGAGAAACCTCTATTAAAAGGGGGGACAGAATCTGTCAATTTGAAATCGGACTTAGCCAACATGCTTCTATATGGCAGAAGTTAAAATGGCTGTTAAGTTCTGGAATAAAATTAGTTGAGGTAGAAAATCTGGAAGGAAAGCAAAGAGGTGGCCTTGGTTCCACTGGACTTAAATAATAACTAAAAAAAAACTATGAAGTATGATATTAGATATAATAATTGTGACATTAATGGTATTAGCAGTAGCTCTTATTGCTAATACCATTATGGAAGTAAGGAATAGAAATAATAGTAGAATTTCATTTAAGGAATCTATGGATTTAACAGAGCTGCCAGTAGCAACATTCAACTGTAATAGAAAGAAACTAAATTTTCTATTGGATACAGGTAGCAATCTATCTTATATAAACAGTTCTATTCTATCTCTTCTAGACCATGAAATCATCGATAGAGAGTCTAGTGTAATAGGATTTGAAGGGAATGAAGTTAGTACCGGTTCTTGTAAAATTGCAGTAACATACAAGAAGAAAAAATTTGAAGAGGAATTCAATATAGCTGACTTAGATGCTGCATTTAAAGTAGTTAAGCAAGAGTCTGGGGTACAGCTTCATGGAATTTTAGGAAGTAGATTCTTTGAGAAATATAAGTACATCATTGATTTCAAAAACTTGATAGCATATATGAAGTAATGGATAGCATAATAAAACTTAATTCTAGAGGAGGAATAGACAACTGTCTAAGAAAACTTAAGAATATGAGTGGAAAAGATTCCAAAACCTATGTATTGAAGCACGATTATATAAATGTGAAATCTGGGTATGTAGAGGAGACTAAGAGATTTATTTCCCCACCAGGAGGTCCTATGATAATAGAAGGGGAGTTTCTGAAAGAAGCTGGGGCAGTTGTTAAGTCTATTATTTATTCAATAGGGTATGGACATGTTGTAATATTTGAATAATGATATACGCAGTTACAAAAAATAAAGAGTTGTTTGAACCTGAGAGGTATAAAATAATAGGGGTAGATGAAAGTCTGTCCCTACTTGAACCTCTTAGGATTGTTGGAGTTGATACTGAGACTAGCGGATTAAGTTGCCATAAGGATAAGCTCTTGTTACTGCAGTTAGGATGCTTTGATTTTCAAGTAGTGATAGATTATCTTACTACAGATATTACTTTATATAAAAACTATCTTGAATCTGATAGGCTTTTCCTATTTCATAATGCTAAGTTTGACCTACAGTGGCTTTATAAATATCATATAGTTCCTCGTAATGTCTATGACCTATTTCTAGCAGAGAAACTAATGTGGTTAGGTTACCCTACTGTATTAAGTCCAGAAGTATGGGATAAGATACAATGTCCTAGATATAACTATGTACCAGCAGATCCTAGTAAGAAGGGCTCGAAAGCTAAGTATATCTTGTATATGAATCTAAAAAAGTTAGGTGAAATGTATCTTGGAATAGAACTAGATAAGTCTATAAGAGGGCAGATCATCTATAAAGGCCTTACAGAAGATGTTATAGTTTATGCTGCTAATGATGTAAAGTACCTTGAGAAGATACGAGAATTACAACTGAAACAATTAGAGAAGCAAGGACTTCTTACTGCCATGGAGTATGAAAATAAGGCTATACTTCCTATTGCTTATATGTGCTACTGTGGTGTAAAGATGGACAAAGATAAATGGCAAAAGAAAATGGAGCATGATCAATCTATTCTTAACAGTATTAAAAGTGAAATGGATAAGTGGCTTATAGAGCATGAGCCTAATTCAAAATATATTAAGATAGATAGACAAGGTAACCTATTTTTAGGTTTTAATACCGAGCCCCAAGTAACTCTCAATTGGAATAGTCCTAAACAAGTTATCCCCTTATTCAAGAAATATGGAGTCGATACCACTGCTCTGGATAAAGAAGATGATGAGGATAAGGACAGTATAGGAGCTAAGGTACTAGGCCCTCAGAAGGATAAGTGCAGTCTTATTCCCTTATATATAAGGTATAAGGAAATGAAAAAGCTGTGCAGCACTTATGGAGCAAATGTACTTAAGCAGATAGACAAGGATACTGGAAGGCTATATACCAACTTTAACTCATTGGGTACTGATACAGCAAGAATAAGCTCAGGAGGTAAGGACAAGTCAGCTAAGGTTGAGTACGTAAATATGCTTAATATGCCTGCTGATGCTAGGACTAGGGCTTGTTTCATAGCTGAAAGTGGCAATAAATGGATAAGTGCCGATTACTCAGGGCAAGAATCATTTATCATGGCTGATGTAGCTGATGATAAGGAGATGATTAGAGAGCTTACCTATGGTGAGAAGGACCTGCATACACTAACTGCAAAGATAGTATTTCCTGAAATTCCTAAAGATATGCCTGCCAAAGAAGTTAAGAAGCAGTATCATAAGTTGAGAAGTGAGGCTAAAGGTTATGAGTTTGCTTTTAATTATGCTGGTAATGACAACACCATTATGAGAAACTTCGGGCTTACAGCTAAAAGAGCTAAAGAGATATATGACAATTATATGAAAGGTTTTAATGGTCTTAAAAGATATATTGGGTTCAGAAAGAAGGACTGGTTCAGTAAAGGCTATATAGACCTTAATCCTAAAGTTGGATATAGAGCCTATATCTATGATTGGAACTATCTTAGGAAGCTACAAGTAAAGTTTAAGGAACCTAGGTTTTGGGATTACTATAGGGAAATGAAAATAGATGCTCCTAAATGTGATACAGTGCAGATGGTAAAAGAGTTCTTTAAGAGGAAGTCTGATTCTGATAGGCAATCCGTTAATTATCCTATACAGCATACTGGAGCCTTATGCTATAAAGTGAGTATGGTAAATTTCTTTGAATATTTACGAAAAAATGGATTATTATTCAAAGTTTTAATAACTGTTACTCCCTACGATAAGTAATTTTGTTGTAGTAAAACTACGTTAATTGCTTGGAACTCTTAAAGATTTAGATACTAGATTATTGAAATAATAAACCAGTAAAAATTCTAAATATGATTTTAAATGAATTAAAAGAAATAGACAATAAGCAGCTTTATAACTTTACAAGAGAACAAACTCAAGTATTTCTTACTGCCAGATTAGGGGATGGATGTATTAGTTCTACTAATAGTGGAAGTATTATTTACACCTCAAATTGTAAACATAAGGAGTATTTAGAGTTTAAAAAACAGTTGATAGGAAAAGGTAGAATATCTTGTATTGAGAGAAATGGCTATACTCAAACTCCTATATATACATATTATGGAGGGTCCTGGTTTGAACTAAGTTTGATTAAGCAACTACCTATTCAGGAGGTAATAAATAATCTTGATGAATTAGGAATTGCTTTATGGTTTTATGATGATGGTAGTTTGCATAAAAGAGATTTATATTATAATCTTAATACTCAGTCATTTACTAAGGAAGTTCAAGAACAAGTGTTTATACCTTTCTTTAAGTCTTTAGGAATAACAGCTAAAATTAGATGTGATAATAATCATAGTAGGCCTCTTTACTATTTAGGGATAAATAAGTATGAGGGGGCTAATATTATTAGTTCCATTTTAGCTAAATATCCGATTGACTGTTACTCTTATAAGTTATGGAGTTCAGAGACTATCCAGAAATGGAGTAAACTCCAAGAGGAGTTGAAAAGCGTAGATAAGAATTTGTCAAACAGGCAACTTGCTTATAAATGGAAATTCTTATAAGATATAGTCCGACCTTTAAGGAAACTTAAAGAGAGTATGTGGAATCGACATATTCGTAACATTATGTGGAAATAAATTGTGAAGCTCCAGAAGAGATAGCGGAAGATATAGCTAAAGTACTATATGATATAATGGTTAAAGCTGGAGCATATTTTGTTCACAGGGTAAAGTTGGATGTAGACGTGTCCAGACATAAATTATGTATAGGAGACTTTGAATTTAATGGAGAGAAGATCATGGTTAAGGGCGATGTTATAGCCTCTATGGGAGAAGATGTTCTAGTAAATATCAGAACTAATCAGTCTTATAAAATAAAGGACTTACCAAAGAGCTATAAAGAATATCTTGATGATAATGGTCCTCTTCCTACTTATTGGGTACATTAATTAAGATAGTATAGTAAAAGAAAATAAGTTAAGGAAATGGTAAAAATTAATAAAGTGTATAAAGATCTTATAGATAAACTTGAAAATGCTATAAGAGCAGGAGTATCTATAGAGGCTTTAAATCCTATAAGGTCTGTAATGAATGAACTGAAAATCTTAGGGCAAAGACCAGAACTTGACAGTAGTGTAGATTCCTTTATGGACATAACTACTAATATGGCTAAGACTTATGCAGCTAAGAATCATGATTATGGTAATTCCTTTGATTGTTCTCTTAATAAGTTTGGACTTATAGCAGGTCTAGTAAGGATGGGAGACAAGATGAATAGACTGGAGTCATTAGTTAATAAGAAGGCTATGGTTAAGAATGAGTCTATTAAAGATACCCTTCTGGATCTTGCTAATTATGCTATAATGACTGTGATGTGGTTGAATAAAAGAGAAACTGGTAATGATTCCGTATAAAATGAAACACAAGGCTACTGGGCTTTACTATAAGCCTGGTAGACCTAATTTGTCTAAGATAGGGAAAGTCTACGGTACAGGAAATAATGGATTAAACTATATGGGAAATAATAAGTTTGTGAATATCATTAGTACTAAAGCACCTTTATCTAGAAGGCTTGAATCCTTGGGATATAAACTAAGATGGGTTGAATTTGGGACTCACTGTTGCTTTGAGATTCCTAAATCTGAATTTGAAATAGAATATCTAACTAGTAACGAAGGAGGGAAGTAGATGGTAATAGCAGTAGATTTTGATGGAACTTGTGTAACTCATGAGTTCCCTAAAATAGGTAAAGATATAGGTGCAATACCTGTATTGAGAAAACTAGTAGAGAAAGAACATCAAATTATCTTATATACTATGAGGAGTCACTGTAACAATAAATGTGTTACCAATGAGGGTGTTAGACTTGTGGATACTCTTCAGGAAGCTATTGATTGGTTTCGTAAAAACGAGATTCCTCTATATGGTGTCAATGAAAATCCTACCCAACATAATTGGACTTCCTCTAAAAAGATATTTGCACATATTTATATAGATGATAGTGCTCTTGGAATACCACTAAAGCATGATGAATATAGTACATTACCCTATGTGGATTGGAATGGAGTAGAGATTTTACTAAAGATGAGAGGAATTTTGTAGATTTTAAAAAGATTCCATGCAAAGAAAACAATATACAAGGAGAGAATTTATTAAAATGGTAGAGAGTAATGGCTTCTATTATGATAGATGTAATGGAAGCCATTCTATTTACATAAATAGTGAAGGGAGGCATATCAGCATCCCGAAGAACATTAAGGACGTGATTATTAGGAGGTTGATTAAGGAGAATAACCTAGATACGAACTTAAAGAAAAAGAAGAAATGACTGAAAGTGGATATTATCCAGAAGGAGTGGAACATAATGATCATTCCCCATGGAATATAAAATCAAATTCAAGTAGGAAAATTGAGGTTGAAGCTACTATAACATTAAGTAAGATAGTACCGATATGGGTAGATGACTATACAATAGTGGATTCAGGGGTAGATGAAGATGGGGATTACTTTGAAGACATAGACTACTCAGAATGTGATATAGAAGGAGCAGTAAGAGACCAAATTATACTACCAGATAAAGGTAATTTAAATGAGTGGAAGGTAGATAGTCTAGAAGTAGAAATTAAGAAATGTTGATGATATAATAAAGAAATGAAAGCGAAAGTTAAAACAACAGGGGAAGTCATAGAGGTATCACAGACAGAAAATATTATCACCAAAAGAGGAGTGGAGCGTCAATATGTTGATAACAAGCGTAGTTGGTGTACATACGTGCAATCAGAGCTTGAATTTATTAAAGAAGAACCACACAAGAACATTGATTGGGAGCAACGTAGGTATGAGATAGCCAAAGATATGATGACTGCTGCTGAACAACATAACAATGATACAACAGGATTCAAAAATACAATGGCACAAGCGCAATATGCAATAGAATGTGCCGATGCCCTCATTACGGAATTGAAGAAAGAAGACAAGCAATGAACATACTGATAAGTTTTATAATTTTAATAGTAGCAGCCAACTTATATATTCTCATAAGAAATGAAAAAGTATTTGTTTTCAGAACGTATATACTAGATAGAGCTCATAATGAGCTGCTTCGCATATTATATGAAGATATTGATAAGTATGAATCTATGCATAAAGAATGGAATAAAATTTATGATAGACATTCCTATAACAAAATGCTTTTTAGCTTTAAGCCTTTGAAATTGGAACATTGGTTTACTAAGGAAGAAATCAAGAGATTTAATTTGTAATATCTTATGAAGGAATGGTTGAGGAAATTTCAATGTTCACATGAGTGGATAATATTACATATCACTCGTTATGAGACTTGTGATAAGCTCCTATTGACATGTAAAAAATGTGGAAAACTTAAAAAGAAAAGAATATGACAGTACAGGAATTGATTGACGAACTTATGAAAGTACAGGATAAAAGTAAGCCACTTTATTCTACTGAACTTGAAGAAGAATATGACTTCCCCATTCAAGTTGAAATAAAGGAAATGAAAAAGTATATTAGAGTAGAAACCTACGAAGAATAAACATGGAAAGAAAAGTAGGAGAAATATTTGAGTACAACGGAGAATGGTATCAGTGTATTCATACAAAATCTCTTGGATGTGAGAATTGTGATTTAGCTACCAAGAGTGATATTCATTGTAGTGATGTATTTGAGATAAGAGGAGAATGTTTATCATGTTATAGAAAAGATGGTAAATCTGTAATCTTCAAGAAACTTAAAAAGGTAGGAGAACCTGAAATTATAAATGGAAAGAAAGTACAGTCAATTGTAACTGGATACGTAGGCTGTGCCTTCTGTATCTTCAAAAAAGGAGGAGCATGTTTAAGTGGTGGTACATGCAAAAATAGAGGCACAAGAATCTATGTAGAAATTAAACAAAACAAAGAAGATATGGAAGAAAAGAAATTGAATCTTAAACCCTTTGACCTTGAAGCAGCCAAAGCTGGCAAGCCAGTATGTACAAGAGACGGGAGAAAGGCGAGGATTATTTGCTTCGATGCCAAAAGAAAAGATGGGAAAAATATAATGGCTCTTATTCCAAGCAAGGAATATCCCGGATTTGAAGATTTGGTTGCTTATCCTAATAATGGCAATTATCATGGAGGACATGAGAATGACGGCGACCTCATGATGCTCCCAGAAAAGAAAGAAGGATGGGTGAATATTTACAATCGTAATAGGCCTCGTACAAGTAGTGAGAATTGCTATATTATGACAGGAGTTTCTGTATTTGAAACCAAAGAGGGTGCAATATCCTATATAGATAAGGATAAAGAATATATTGATACTGTTAAAATCGAGTGGGAGGAGTAAATATGAAGAAATTTTTATTGCTTTTATTAGTATCGCTTATACTAACAAGTTGCTATACAAATGGAGACTGTACAACTGCTGTAAAGGAAGCATACCCCGATAATGAGATATACCAGATAAAGATAAATGAGTTCATACTTGTTGATTCCATAGGAATATGGTATGTGAATGCGAATATGGGTGTAAAAGAACCATATACAGAAAAACAATTAGTTAGACTTTGGAGTAATTATTGGAGAGAAATTACATACGACAATGCGAAATGAGGGCAATGATAGGTATATTTGTACTATTAAAGTTCTTGGAGGAATAAAATATGTATATTGCGAGAAATAGAGATGGAGAATTAAGCATATTTGAAGAGAAACCTGTAAAAACTGCTTATGTTTGGGTTTCAGACAAAGGTGCTTGGGATATACTTAGCGATGATTCTAAGTTCCCAGAAGTAAGATGGGAGGATGATGAGCCAAGAAAGTTAGTATTAAACTCTCTAGAAGAGAAAGAAAGCTGTGAAGATAATAGAAAACCTCTACATTGTAATAATTGTGGAGGTACAAGTATTCTGAAGCATGCATGGGTAGATGCTAATACTTTAGAATTTGCACAAGAAGATTGGGCAAATAATGAATATTGGTGTGAGGATTGTAATGAAATAGTAGATATTGCAGAAGAGGAGGAAACAAATGAAAGTAATAAAGATATATGCTGATTGGTGTGGACCATGTAAAGAGTTAGAAAAGTTATTGAAAGAGTGTAATATTGAACATGAAAGTGTTAATATAGACTCTATGGATGGAGAAGGACTTTCTCTTAAATATAACATTAAGTCACTCCCTACACTGCTAGTTACAGACGACGAAGGTAATCTTTTAAGGAAATTATCTGGAATGGTACCAAAAGAGAAATTAGTAAAATTTATTTATCAATAATTGTTGTATATGAAATTAATTAAACCTTCATGGAAAATCTTAGAACAGGAATCTGGGATAGATGGAATATACAAAGCCATAGAAAGAGCTGGAAGAACCTGTTATAAGTCTGAAGATAAGATTACAGAGAACTCAGCTAAACCATTTGTTGATAGAATGGTTAAGTCTGGTCATGGTGCTATGTTGGAGCATGGTACTGTATATCTTAAAGTAGTAGGAGATGAGAGGATATCAGAGAAATATCAAAATAATCCTTACTCTAGGGTGATTCTTAGGTATCCTAAAGGAGATATTCCTAATATACATTGTATTCCTACTCATTATATAACTACTAACTTTAGAGTATTGATAGAGAAGGGTTGGCTTAATGACTTGAAGTTTGTCTGTGAACCTACTGGACATCATGAAAAGAGAATTACTGTTAGATTTATTTGTGATAGAGGAGTGTCCCATGAATTTGTAAGACATAGAGTATTCTCCTTTGCTCAAGAGAGTACCCGTTATTGCAACTATTCTAAAGATAAGTTTGGTAATGAGCTTACCTTTATTGAACCGTGCTGGTTGGAGGATTATAACTATGAAGGTAATACCTATTATAATGGATTCTTAGTAGCACTAAGAGCTGCCGAGGCTAACTATCTTAACTTACTAAAACAGTGGGAAGATAAGATACCTGACAAGAGATATAAGACTGGGTTCAGGAATAATCCTTGGACTCCTCAACAAGCAAGAGCAGTGTTGCCTAATGCCTTAAAGACAGAATTAGTAATGACTGGCTTTATTAACGATTGGAAACATTTCTTTGAATTAAGGTGTGCTCCTAATGCCCATCCTAGTGCTAAAGAATTAGCTATTCCATTAAGTGAAGAATTTGTTAAGAAAGGACTGGTATGATGAATATAGATAAATTAAGAGAAGCCTGGCTGCAGGATAATCCTAAAATATTCTGCTTTTCAAATATTTTTAATTTTGTTCAATTCTGTTGGGCTCACAAGTTTACTCTCTATAACTCTGCTGTCGCATATGATGCTGAAAATGATGAAATGTATTTAGTAGAAAAAGAATATGAGAACGAATTTAGTTAAGAAAAAAGACACAAAATCACCTCTAAATGATAGTATGCTTGACATGGTGATTGCATTTGATACTACTGGCTCTATGAATGCTTACCTTAAGGCAGTTAAGTTGCAGGTAAAGGAACTGATTCCTAAACTCCTCAAGCAGAATCCTGATTTGAGGATAGGAATAGTGGCTTTTGGTGACTATTGTGATATGCCAAGCAAAGATAGATTTGGTAAGGCATACCAAGTATGTGAGCTTACTGATAATGAGAATAGACTTATAGAGTTCATTACTAAGGCACAGAGTACAAGTGGAGGTGATAGTGATGAGTTCTATGAACTTGTCATTAAGAAGATAGTAGAAGAGACTAATTGGAGAGAAGGTTCTACCAAAGCAGTTCTCCTTATTGCGGATGCAGAACCACATAGGGTAGGATATAGCTACAATGATAGAGTAGTTAATAATCAAATTGATTGGAGAGAGGAAGCTAAGAAAGCTGGTACTCCGGGCATAAGAACTATCTTTGAAGGTATTAAGTCCTCTGAGGTATTCACTGTGATCTTCAAGAAACAAGACAAGGCTAAGACTAAGAAACAGTTTGAGTCTGAGAGAGAATCTCAAAGAGCTGAGGCTATTGCATTAATAGATAAAGCTAAAAGACAAAAGAAGTCTATGGCTACAGCCTATAAGGAAGCTTTAGAATTCATTCAAAACAATCCTGTAAAGGACTATATTGAAGGAGAGGATAGAGTACTAAGAGGTTACAAGATGCAGTTTGTTTCTAGAGATGGTAAATATAAATGTATGGATATGGACATCAAAAGAACAGGAAAAGAGACTGGAGAAAGATATGTAAATATAAATACGATTTCACATCTTATTTATAATGGAGTAAAATATGTAGTAGAGTAATCTATTTACATCTCTTCCTGACAATATTAGAAAATTTTCAAATGGGAGTAACGGAGAGATCTTGTTACTCCCTTAGTAATTTTTTTTTTTCTTCTTAAGGTCAAGGAAGAATTCAAAAGGCTACTTTATTCTGATAAAGTAAATTAATATAAACATCTTAAAGGGGTTAGATGTAAATATATAAATTAACCTCTTATTTCTTCATACTGTAATTAGTAATCAAATTAATTGATGGTAACTTTCACACTTAATATCTTGGTTTATTAAGGATAAATACTTACCTTTGCTATTGTTTTATTTAACAAGTATATTATATGAATAATTGTTTAGTAACAACTGAAGAGATTAGGTACCTAACTAAGGAGTTACAAGATGAAACAGAGGAATCTGTAAAGGGTCTTGTAGCTTTGTGGCAAAAAGAGAATAATAAATCTATTGAAGAGTATCCTACTGTAAGAGAACTTAATAATTTTAGATTTAAACTAAGAAGTGCAAATACAGTAGAGATGCTCGATGAAGCATTATCTCCTTCATTTGATGCTCCTAAGGTCTCTTCTATTGAAGAACAAGCTAAGGTTGATTTAGACTTTGATCCAAGAACAAGAAGAGATAGAGTAAGTCTTATTGCAAGGTTCTTTAGTAATGAGGTAGATAAAGCACTACAGGAAATGAATGATTCTCTTAATAAGAGAATGGATACAGCTTCTGATGAAGAAAGATTACAATTACAGATGGAGTTAAGCTCCCTTAATAGATTTGATGCCATAAAGAAATACACCCCTGCTGGATTATTTGATAGAGTATTGGATATATTTCAATCCTATATCAACGATACAGAAGAGAATAGAGTACAAATTGAACTTGGGGCAATAAATGCAAGAGAGCAGACATTAATTGATGAGGGTGTTATAGATGAATCTGAAAGATTCTCTGATGAACAAAAATTGGATGCTGCAAGAAGAAAAGCTGTATATAAGGAACAAGCTTATAGAAAAGTTGTTGATAACTTTAAACCTTTGGCAGAAGAAGCTAGCACATTACTCATAATGACAGAAGGAGTTAGAATTGACTTGAACTATATTGCTCCTAAAGATGCTAACTTAAATGATGATACTCCTGAAGGATACAGTGAGCTTGATGAGCAAGCTGATGATTATAATAAGGAAGAGACTTTTAAAGATGGCTGGATGACTAACTTTAGACAAGTTAGTTCCCATGAATTATCATCTCAAGCAGTTAGAAAAGTTATTAGGGAAATATCCAGGCTTGACTATGAAGGAATGTATGAGGAAGATGATTTGGGTAATCTAAGGTATTTAGATGCTGATTATGTTCATGCAACTCTTATTGATAAATTGAGAGATATGATTACTTCTGAAGATATGATTCCTCTTATACAGGAGCTTGAAAGGAATAAACCCTGGGTGGCTCAAGTAAGAGAATTACTTGAGAAAGATGATACTCTATTTTCTCAGTTCTATCAAGATTTTAGAAAGGATTTTATACCCTATTGGATCCAGAAGAAAAAGACGATGCTTGATGGTACATTCAAGATGCAAACCATTGCTATTAACAAGCCTGAAGGTGTATATTACCTTCTTGATGCTTGGAGAGATAACTATGAGAATGGTATGCAACTTGATAATGATAGTGTATATGAGAAGAATGGGGACATAAATATTGAAAATGCTGAAAAAGGTCTTAAGTGGGTTGAAACTCTAAACAATAAATTCTCTAATTTGGATACTGAAGCAAGATTAGAACTTCTTGAGGATGATAGGATCTGGAAAACTATACTAAAGCTGTTGAATATGATTGGTATTGATGCCAATCCCTCTATATTAAGAAATGCACTAACTGATATTAGAACTTCTGATACAGCTAAGTTTACTGACCCTATTATGGTCCTACTACCTCAATTGAATATTATATTCAAAGGAATCAAGAAGGGGGAAATAAAGTCAGAAACAGGAGAAGATGGAATAGAGAAGAGAGGAGACTTAATTAATACATTTGGTTCAGCTTATAGTGCAATTGCAAATATGATGGCTAATGTAACTGAAGATGCTATTGAAAGTAGTGTTAGAGAGAATGATAAGTCTTATTACTCTCATGTCACCCCAAATTATCTTGGAAAGTTAATTAAACAGCTTAAGAATGTAAGAGGAGATAGGAAGAGATTTGAAGAATTTATTAATACTGAGTTTAAGCAATATGAGTGGTTCTTTAAAGATGGGAGATGGAGAAGTGACTGGTTAGAGCAACTGGTTAACTCTGAGGAAATGAGAAGAGGCCTAAATCATAAAGTAGTATTGAACTCTGATAAAGTGGACTACACTAACTGGGATGACTTAGATTATACCTTAGCACTTCTTACTGAGTATTGGGGAGACCCAGAGGATAGCAGGACAAGTGTCAAGTGGGCTTGGTATCATGTTCCTATTCTTTCGGATGCTCCTTCTGCTGAGTTCATCAGATTCAGAAAATATGTCAGTGGAGTTGAATATGATGAGAATGGAAACAAACTGACTTATGATGATATTATTCTTGATAAACTGACTGATTTAGTCAATCAAGAATATGACAGAATAATGCTTGTCAGAGCAAGAGATGAGGAACTTCAAAATGGCAATCCAAACATCTCTCCTATAGCAAACTATGATATTGTCAGGAAGAAAGATGGAAGTATAAAGAGTATGGGAGGAGCTGAGTTCAAGTTCTTACCTGCACTTAATTCCATTAGATATGATAATGGAGAGACATTCTTTGACAGATTAAGTAGGTTGAGTAGAGAGGGAAGTGGTGCTGAGTTGAAGGATTTTATCAGAGGTGCTCTTAGAGAAGTCATGGATAATGGTTTTGAAGAAGCATATAGAGATTGGGCAAGAATTGGTCTGCTTGGTGAACTGCCAAATGGGAGATATAAATATCTGCCTTTTGCAGGGCAAACACAGCAGAACTCAAGGACTGCAAAATCTCTTATTAAGGCTAAAGAGATTTTTGGCACTACTCTATGGACTACTGATATGGAGTTGTTATTGAAAGATTATAACAACAATAACCCAGTAGATGACAGAGTAGCTGCAAACCTATTTCAACAGATAAGGGATATGGTTACTCAAAGGGTTACAAGAGGTGATATTACAAAGCAGGAAGCTGATAGTATCAATAGAAACCTTGTGGTAAAGAACAATGCAAAGGCTGCATTGAGAGAGTATTACTGGAATAGTAAATTAGCCACTTCTCAAATCATTGAATTGACTACTACTGATTTGGCATTCTATAAGAATGTAGAGGACTTTCAAAAGAGATATAAGGAGGTTCATGCCCCTGCTCTTAGAATGAATACCAAAGCAACTTATAAGGGTGAAAAAATTGGTAGAGATTGGGAAAGAACTATTTACTTGAAGGATGATGAGATTACCTCTTCTGTACTAAGTGACATTGAGACAGTGATAATGGAAAAGTATAAGAAGGGAGAATTATCAGATTACAATGCTGCATCCATCCTATCTAAGTTTGGGTATTCTAATCATACTGTTAAAAGTAAAGATGGTCAGGAAAAGAAGTATGCTAAAGTAGGTAATACTATGGTAGAAACTTCTTATGTCAATGTTGCAGATGCACAGGCTTATAGAAGTCTAAGCTCTTACAGAACAATACTTGGCATGTCTGGTCAATGGACAGATGAAATGGAGCAGGCATATAACAATTTCAAGAATGGTACTTGGAACATTGCTGACTTCAATATTATCTGGCAGACTAAGAAACCTTATGTATATACTCAGGTTAATAACATGAGTGGTGTACAAGGTCATACAGGTATAAAGACTCCTGTACAGCATAAGAACTCTGAGTTCCTATTACTTGCTATGCACGAATTAATTGCTGGACCTCTTGGCAAGTCAAGTAAGCTGAGAGCCATCAATGAGTTCATGGAAGAGGATAACATTGATGTAGTTCAATTTGAGTCTACTACTAAAGTTGGTAAGCAGGGAATTATTGACCTTAACCAAGTCAGTGATTTCAAGCAAGTGAAGGAGGTCTTGAAGAATGCTACTACACAAGATGGTGTGGAGAATCCTAATGTAGTTCATAAAGTAAGCTATGAGGATTATGGTATTCAGACTGCAACTCCTGAACATGCTATTGATGCTGTACAGCTTGTAGGTACTCAGATTAGAAAGTTGATTACTGCTGATATTGCACCAGATGCCATTATTGAGGTTGATGGTAAAAAGATGACCAAGCAAGAATGGCTGGATTTATATAATGCTGTTAACACTGAAAACATCCTTCAGGCATTCAGGGATGTAGATGATATATTCAAAGACCCTAAGAAGATAGAGGAGATACTACTTGAAGAGATTAGAGGTAATCAGAGATATGGAATTGACATGATGAGAGCATGTACTCTTAATGAGAATGGTCAGTTCAATATTCCATTATTTGACCCTGTACAATCTCAGAGAGTACAGACCCTTTTGAATAGTATTATCAAGAGTAGAATTACCAAGCAGAAGATTAGAGGTGGAGCATTAATTCAGGTATCTGATTATGGCTTGACTGATGAGCTTCATGTGGTATTTGAAGGAGAAGGTGAGAACAAGAGAATCAAGTATCTTGAATGTTATATGCCAGCTTATTCAAGAGAGTTCTATGAGCCTCTTATGAAAGAAGGAACTCATGAACTTGACATCAACAAGTTGCCTGAAGACCTTAGAAAGTTGATTGGCTACAGAGTTCCAACAGAGGATAAGTATTCAATGGCTCCTCTGTATATCAAGGGATTCTTACCTCAACAGAATGGTTCTGCAATTATGCTTCCTGCTGAGATTACTACTCTATCAGGTTCAGACTTTGATGTGGATAAAATGTACATCATGTTGCCTGAATTTAAGGTAGAGAAGTTTGATTTCAGAAGAGCAAAGCAGGATTTCAAAGGTGAGCAAAGAATACTTGATGAATTGGCTTCTTTATTCAGAGAAGGCAGTCTGATGGATGACTTTGCAAATGCACCTGTAGAGTTTAAGGAATGGTTCAAAGAGAACAAGGAGAAGTACAGACTTGCTGCACCTAAGATTAGGAAAGTAAAGTATGACTTTAATAAAGCCCCACAAGAGAATAGTCTTGAAGCAAGAAATAACTTGATGATAGATATGATGTGGGGAGTTCTGACAAATGCAGATACAGCTTCTAAGATTCTTAACCCCGGTGGTTTTGATTATCAGAAGAAAGCTGCAAGAATTGTCAGTATCCTTAGTTCAAGTTATGAATCAGATTTGAGAAGGGATTTGAATATTCCTAATGGTTCAGTTATCACTAAGTTACTTTCAATGGATTTGGAAGAACTTGACAAACTTGCTGAAAGAACCAAGAGAAAACTTGACCCCATCTCTCCAAGAACTCAGGTACAACTTCACCAACAGAATATGACTGGTGCAAAGCTGATTGGTATATATGCAAACCATAATGCAAACCATGCTTTGATGCAGCATACTGAATTAGGTCTTGATGTGGAAAATGGCTCATTTGTATTGAATGGAAAGAGACTAACATCTCTACATGATATTATGAATAGAGACAAAGAGTTCATATCAAAGAATAATGCAGGTTTCTTGGCTGCATCTGTGGATAATGTGAAAGACCCTGTGCTGGCTGGTATTAACCAGAACACATTTACTGCTGATGCCTCTATGCTTCTTTCAAGACTTGGTTACAATCCTGTTGAAATAGGTCTGCTTATGGCACAACCTATTATCATGGATATTACTCAGGCTTATTTCAGAGAGAGTAGAGAAGGTAAAGGTAAGGACACTGTGATTGATGAAATCCTTGTAGAATATAAGAAGAAGGCTGCAATGATGGAAGAAGTTACTTATGATAACTATAAGAATAATGACTTCCTAATTGAAGACCTTGCCAACAACATCCTTATTGCAAAGGAAATGGCAGGCATCACAAGTGCCCATCAGACTTCTGATTACAGTAAGGTTGAGTTCTACAAGAAACAAGTTGCTGTAGGATTCCTATTTAAGAGAATAATGAGAACTGCTGATAGCCTTGGTCAGCTTGTGCAAGCTACAAGGTCTGATACTCAAGGTGGTGCAGCAGGTCCAACTATTGCTGATACAAAGCTCAAAATCCAAAAGGTTCAAGACTTCTTGAAAGATATGGAGGAGAATGACAAGTTTCCACTTGTAGGGGCAGATGTAATCAGTGACAGTATTTCTCTTAATGATGACATTGACAACATAAGAGAGCAATTGCTTGCAAGTAAATTGCCTTTCTTACAGGCATTCTACACACTTGGATTGAAGCAATCAGAGAGAATGTTAAGCAAGTATTTCCCTCAATTCACTGAGTCATTTGATGAGGTAGTTGATGTTCTTAGAAACATGACAAAGACAGGTAGATTAAATGTGAAGACTATGAATAGTATTTACAATGATTTGCTTGCTTATATAATGTCTAAGACAGATTTCTTTGGTGCAGAACCTGATTGGAGTTCAGTAGATGAGAATGGTAATCCTACAAAGATGATTACATCTGCTGACAAGAGAAGGGACTTCATCAATAATTTCCCAACTTACTTCAAGAAAGTGGTTGCAGAGAATGAGGATATAGCTGACCTTGAGTTTATTAAGAGACTTAGAGTGATAAGGGCAAATGATACAAATCCTGTGGACACTGTGGTGTTTAAGAATGTTGGTCAATTGAGTCCCACTCTAAGAGAAAGATATATGAGAGACTGGACTTCTCTATTATATATGAGTAACCCAGAAGCTCAAAAGCTTGCTCTTAACTTATTCAGATACAGCTTCTACAGAAATGGCTTTGCATTTGGTCCTTCCACATTTATTCACTTGGCTCCTGTAGCTGTAAGAAATGCAGTTCCAGAGTACATTGAAACACTGAGAAGTCTCCTTACATCTGAGGATGATTATAGTAACTTTGTTGAACAGTATATCTATAATCACCTTGATAATAGAAAGCTTGTTCCTGAAGTTCCCGATGATACCTCAACTTCATTTATAGGTGAAGACAATGAGATTAAGGATGAAGTTACATTTGTAATAGATGAAAATGCAAACTTTGGAGATAAAAAGATTATCAGGAAGAGAATTGATACTCCTGATGGTCCTGTATATGATTTCTTTGATTTCATTGCGAGAAGAAACAAAGGTGGATATATTTATTACAGATTAACTACAGACAGAGTTGATGAGTCTAATGTCGCAGTTTATAGAAGAATTGAACCATTAGGATTCAGAAACAGTTTCATTGAATATGAGTATAGAAAGGAAGCAAGTGAAGTAACTTCTGCTATCGAGAAAAACAAAAAAGATTATAATTCTAACGCTACTATTGATGAGACATTTGCTTCTTATGATACTCCTCAAATGACAGAAGAAGACTTGGCCAACTATGATATATATAGAGAATCGTTCAGTGAAGACACTTTGAATCAAGCTTATGAGAGTGTTTATGGTACTCCTCTTGAAATACCACAAGGTCCTGAGAATGATGTAACATCTATTCAGCCTAATGTGGAATACAAGGATGAGAATGGTGACAGTATTTGTGGTGCAACAAATTTATTAAGTTAATAAGATATGTCAAGAAATTGTGCAATTATTCCTCAAGTAAGAAACAATAAAGATCAGATAGTAGACAGTAGGTTATTCAAAGACCTACTGGCCTACACTGGCAATAACAGAGCAGAAACTACCAGACTTTATTTAATTACTAAGAGTAGTGAATTTATTAAGGATTGGAATCCAAGACTAACTTTAGATGAAAACAATGAGCCCACACTGAGAAGTCTTTTACAAAAGACCAATTTTAGTGATATTATTCCCGAGTCAAAAGTACTTGAAAGACTCAATAGAGAAATAGGGTACTATAAGAGGGGAATGGATAGACCTGCTCTTTGGGTAAATAATGATGAGAACTACCAGAAGTTACTACAGAAGGTAATTTCATTCAATCAAACTTCAGATTTCAGGGATGATTATGTAGCTAAGATTATTAAGATTCAGGACACTGAATCCCCAAGAATCTTTATAGGAGTAAAGGTTGAGAAAAGAAATAGACTTAACTCAATTGATGCTGACAAAATGGCATATAATGCCAATCTTAATAGTAGATTAAGAGACATTTTGGCAGCTAATGGCATTGCAGTAGGTGCTCTTACAGACCTTGAGAAGAGGATGGGAATCAATGGTGTAACTGACTTTGATGTGGCAAGAACTGCTGCTAATGGAATGATTGAGATGATTAGATTGGCTAATGGTATTGAGGGAGAAAAAGCTCTTCCTGAAGAGTTTGCTCACTTTGCTATTGAAGCAATGGGAGAGTCCCCCCTTATCAATAGATTGATTAATAATCTCAGTTCAAGTGGTCTTATAGGTGAAATACTTGGTGATGAGTATGAGACCTACAATACTCTCTACAAAGGTGATACTGCAAAGTTAGCTAGAGAAGCAGCAGGTAAATTACTTGCAAAGCACTTATTGAAGTCAGAGCCTATAGGACAGAAACCCTACAAGAATTTATTAGAGAGAGTAATCTCAGCTATTAAATCCTTCTTCAAGACCATAAATGTCAACCAGATACAAAAAGCTATATATGAAGCAGATAAAGATTTTGGTAGATTAGCAAGGGATATCCTTAATGGTAGAATGGATGAGGAGATAAGTATAGATAATATCAAGTCATCTGATCTATTCTATCAAACCAATGAAAGAATTCAAAGAGATAGAAAAGTACTACAGAATATTATTAATAATGAGCTTAAAAGACTTAAGATTTATGAAAAGAGAAATCCTAATAGTCAATTTAGTACCAATCAAAGGCTCCTTATTGATAGACTAGAAATGGAGCTATATGATAACAATGAAATTGAAGGAATTTACTCTTTTCTTGATAATGCTCTTGAAGAGTTACAAAAAGTAAGTTACAGACTTGAATTACTAAGGGATACTCCGGCAACTAATGTAAATGAGAGAGCTTCTGTATTAAGGGATGTGAGGAATTATATGTACTCTTATAAGAATATTATAGAGGACATAAGGAAGGCACTAGTGGATGAAGAGAGATATGATGACAATAGGTATGGTCAAAGAGTGAGAGTATTATTAAATGATACTTCTAACTTGCTTGGAGACTTATTTGTTAAATATAATAGTGTGTCTATGCCATTATTTGTAGACTTTATCAAACCTTTTGTAGGAGAAAATATTATGATACCTTTTGGCAAATTTAAGGGTAAAGTAATTAAGGCCGAGGATTTGGTGAAGATGGCTGATAAGGATATATCTTTCTTTGATAGATGGCTGGATAGTATGGCAGATTCTTCGGATTATATGTTAAAGGTAATGGATCAAGCTGTCAAGAAGAGTAAAGAACAGGCAAGATCAAGAACCATTGATGTGATGAAACAATTACAGGCTGCTACTATCAAACTTGAAAAGGCTGGTATTAAGAATACTGACTGGATGTTTGAGAGGGATAGTAAGGGTGATTTAAGTGGTAATTACATCTCTGAAATCAATCAAGCCCTGTTCAAGGAGAAAGTAAGGGAAATGTTCAAATCTCTTAATGAGAAGTATGGAAAGAACCCTGTTGGTGAAAATGCTGAGAAGTATAAGAAAGAAAGACAAGCTTGGTTTGATGCCAATATGGAAATAGTCAATGGTAAGAAAGTACCTAAGATGTCAATCTATGGTAATAAGCAATACCAAAGACTAAATGCAGCTCAGAAAGAGTATTATGATACAGTGATGAACATTAAGTCCCAGTTGGATTCTTATTTGCCTGAGAAGTACACTACACTTACTAATGCTGTCAAGATAAGAAAGGACTTACTTGAGAGAGTTAAGTCATCTGATGGTGTGAGGTCAGGGGCAAAGCAGATATGGAAAAGTATCAAGGATGAGTTTATTAGAAGAACTGATGATGTGGACTTTGGAGACAGAGCTACAGTGAAGGACTTTGAAGGCAATGAGGTACAGACTCTTCCTATATACTTTACTAAACTGAAAGAGGGAGAAAGTGCAAATGACTTGTCTACTGACATTGTAAGTACTCTCACAGCCTATGCTGCAATGGCTAATGACTTTGATGAAATGAACAAGGTTATTGATGTGCTTGAATTAGGTAGAGACTTGTTAAGAGAAAGGCAAGTAATTCAAACTCAAGGGGGTAAGCCACTTGTAGAAAAGTTCAAGGCAGTAGGTAGAAAGGTTGAGAGTAAATTAACCAAAGAAGGAGAAGCTACAAGATTTGTCCAAAGACTGAATGACTTCTTTGAAATGCAAGTATATGGAAGATACATGGCAGATGAAGGTACATTTGGCAAGACAAATATTGATAAGGGTAAAGTTGCTAACTTTGTAAATAGAGTTACTTCTATGAACAACTTAGCACTCAATGTTCTTTCAGGTATTTCCAATATAGCTACTGGTAAAGTGATGATGAGAATTGAGTCATTTGCTGGTGAGTTCTTCAATGAGAAGAATACAATTACTGCTGATAGGATATATGGTCAATCTCTTCCTGCATATCTTGCTGAGATAGGCAATAGAGTAAAGACAAGCAAACTTGCCCTATGGGATGAGTTGTTCAATGTAATGCAGGAATATGAGCAGGATGTCAGAGAAGTGAACTTTGATAGGAAGACTTGGTTCAGCAGAATGTTTGGCACATCTACATTATTCTTTATGAATAATGCAGGAGAACACTGGATGCAGAATAGAACTTCTTTAGCATTAGCAGATGCTTATAAGATGAAAGCTCCTAATGGTAAGATTGTTAGTCTATGGGATGCCATGGAGGTAGTACCTATTGATAAAAATAATAAGAAACTAGGGGCTAAACTTCAATTAAAGCAGGGTTATAAAAAAGCTGATGGTTCTGATTTCACACAAGATGATATTATTAAATTTAGTCGAAGAAGTGCTGCGATTAATCAGAGAATGCACGGTATTTATAATAAAGCTGATAGATCTGCAGTGCAGAGATTGGCTATTGGTAGAATGGGTATGATGTTTAGGAAGTGGATAAAACCATCTTTGAATAGAAGATTCAAATCAGCTTCATATAACTATGACTTAGATGCTTGGACTGAAGGTTATTATAGAACGAGTGGTAGATTTCTATTGCAGCTTGCAAGAGATTTAAGAGAGACTCAATTTAATATTGCCGCTAGGTGGAATGAACTTACTTCTACTGAAAAAGCTAATATAAAAAGAGCCTTAACTGAAACAGGGCATTTCTTAGCAGTAATGGCTATTATAGGTCTCATTGAGTGGTCTGATGATAAGGATAGGCCATGGCTAGTCAGAATGACTGAATACCAGATGAGAAGATTATATACTGAATTAGGTGCTATGATACCTGGAAAATCTATGATTTCAGAAGGCTTAAAGATCATTAAATCTCCTGCTGCTGGTGTAAATACAATAGAAAATATACTGGATTTAACTAAATTACTCAATCCTTGGAACTATACAGATGAGATACAATCAGGCAGATATGAAGGACATAGCACAGCATATAAGTCATTCTTTGAATCTCCTGTAATTCCAATGAATAGAACTATATACAGGGGATTACATCCAGAAACAGGAATTCCATTCTTTAAACAATGAAGTGTCTACTAATGAAGCATATTGTAGATAAAAAAAAAGGAGGAACAATATTCCTCCTTTTTTTTTGCTTTCTCCCTAATAAAAAATTTCACCATAATGTTCAGATGGCTAGACATGCAATAGCTTGATCTCTCTCGGCTATAGAGATAGAGTCAAATTGCTCTTTAGTCCATCCCTTATTAAGTAACTGCATTTGAATATCTGAATCTAAAGAATCAAATAACAACTCAATTCCTGTAGATTTTCTAAGCCTATTCAATTCTCTTTCCTTATATTTATTAAACATCGGAATAGTTAACAGTTGAATTTTATGACCTACAGCATTATTGGCTCCTTTTCTAGTAATTCTATATAAAAATGCTTCTCTTATATTACTATTACGAAAGGCTCTCATTGCTGCATCTACGGTATAATAGGTTTTATAATTGAGTTTTCTCACCTCTTCATTAGCCTTCTTGAATTCATCATTCAATGTTTTTTCCAGCTCTTCTGGAGATACTATTCTATTCCTAGATTGATTAATTAAGGAAATATCAAGTTTATCTCCAGCATATTTGCCCTCATTTATCATCTGATAATAAGCAATAAGATGTGGCTGTATCCTATTCCAATTTGTTACCTTTACATATAGGTCCCTAAAGAAATTTTTTATCCTATTAAAAAGTCCTTCAGCTTGCCTAGTTTGCATATATTCTCTAAAGCCTTCTGCCATATCCTCCTCAAGATCCAACTCAGATTTATCTCCATACATTTCTCTAGCCTCAGCTAATAATCCTTGCCTTTCTGTTTGGTCCAGAAGGAGGTTGAAAACAACATGGAATGCTTCATGATAGACAGTTCCTTCTGCAGCTATATCAGATAGAGTAACTATACCATTGTTAAATTGCCCCCAAGCTAAAGTTCCTTGGCTACCAACTCTAATAAGGCCTTTTACTACTCTTATTCTGTTATCTTCTGATAATTGAGGAAGTACTTTTCTTACCCATGCAAGTTCCCTCTCTTGGTTCCAAATACCTCTTACTCCGTCATCTACTTCTCTTAATTTATGTCTGGTTCTTGAAGCCTTTCTATTATTTACAGTTTGTTCAGCTTGAGCTGTTTTAGCTGCTCCAGACTCAGTAGAGGTGGATAATATATTAGCAGGAGTCTCAGGTTTAGGTACTTCAACTGCAGGAGCAGATGAAGGATCGAATATAAGAGTTTTCTCATTTGATATATCTAGCACTCTCTGAGGATTACCATTAAGTATCTTCCTGATAGTATCCTTAGCTTGCTGTTCAGTAAGAGTCATTGGGTCATTCTTAATAAGAGTAATTGAATTACCATTAGGAAATATCGCCATATATGAATTACTTGCAACATGAGCTTCTTCACCCTGTCTACCAAATCCCTTAGTTATATTAGGTATCTTAGCCATATACACATCAACACCATTCACTTTACCAATAGGAGTTAAGTAGCTCTTATGCAACTTACTATCTCTTACGAAATAGCCTACTTTGCTATCCTCAAGACTATATTCAGGAAGTACATTATTAATAGGATCTTGTGTTTCAAGAGCACTATTAAAGACTGGTACTGTTGAATTAGTAGAAGTAGGCTCACTTGCTTTTACAGCACCTACTAATGGCACATTAACACTAGGATTATAAGTAATTATTATACCCTTCTCCTTTGTTACTCCCTCAACAATATCCTTATTATAGCTAGTAACAAATGGTAAAATAGCAAGTGTTGTAACAGGAGCATGATACTGAGACTCAAATAGATTTTTGTATGCAGATAATTGTAGAGTATAATAGTCTCTAGTACTTATTCTTTGAGTGGCTGATGGATTAGTAAAGTAATTTACTTTGTTACCATATCTATCTATAAAGTCATAAAAACTATACCTACTTGTTTTTACATCATATATTCTAAAATTTCCATCTGCATCAACTGAAAGAATATCAACTTCTCCTGCAACTCTTGTTCCATCAGCATACTTTTGAAATAGTACAATATTATTAGTTAAAAATCTCTCACCTCTTGATTCAATATTAGATCTAATTTCTGTAAGTGAAGAAATTAAGTCTGCAAAGGCTTTCTCATTCATATTATCAGGTCTTATAGGGGTATCATTCGATGTAAAGAAGTTCCTGATTACACTATCTACGGCAGTGCCAGCATTTAGAGCTCTCTGTGACTTAGTTTCAGACATACTATCCCTTATAATGTTTACAATAGTATCTCTATTTCTTACATCAATCTTCCCACTAAAAGCACTTAAATCAACTTTCCAGTGATTACCTAAATACTTCAAATAGTTATTATACTGAGTAACATTATCTGATAATTGAGATAATTTTACTCTTATATCTTTGAGAGAATCAGACTGTTTCTTTGACTCAACCCAATTACTTCCTAATCTATTATGTACTCTTTCATATGCATGATACTGGCCATCTTCCTCAAGTATATAGTAGAATTCACTATCAGTTCTTGCCTTATCTACTTTCTTTTGGTTCTCAGCTATTTGTGCTATGACTTTCTTACTATCTCCTACAGTTCTTTCTCTTCCAGCAATCTTATCTTTAACCTTCTGAGCATTTTCACCTGTTAAATATTTTTGAGTTCCTCTATCTAATACCTGACCACTTGGTAATAGAATTCTGTTATTCCATATCAAAGAGCCATTGGTAGCATCACCAAAGTTAGCATTTGCCCAAGCTAAGTCACTGATTAATTGAGCATTTTCAGGATATATTCTCTGATTATTACTATCGTATATAATACCAGTAGTTAAGTCTACTCCATAAGTAACACCATCAATAACCACCTTAGTACCTGTGATAACACCTTCAGTTCCACCTACAGGGGTTTCTATCTTCCTTGTAGTATCTGGAGATATGGATGCAGGACTTATAGCTTGATGTAGGTTACCCTCTATATCAAAGTAATCAGTAGTAAACCAACTACTTATTACCCTTGCATCTGAGATATTTGATGTAAGTACATTAGAATTGATAAGCATATTATTGTACCCACCTTTATTCAACATACCTAGATTCACTTGAAGAAGTAAATTGAAGTCAAGAAGAATTTCCCTTATTTCCTTCGAGATATCATCAATATTTTTTAAAGCAGGTCCTGTCTGTATCTCCTTATCTCCTATAATAGAATATAGAGTATTTTGGTCCCATTTTTCAGTCAAGAATACTGTTTTTACAGTCTCCTTCCTTATCCTTTTACCATCTTTCTCTTCATATATCTCATTACCTTGAGCATCTCTTTGTACTTTAGTAAATCTAATACCATTACCTGCATCTGATGTAAACCAATCAATATGCAAATCTCCAGTGTAAAGGTTAGTTGAAAGAGACTTTACTGCATTATTTAAGTCATCTTCACTCAATGAATTAGCAAGTGCTTCAATAGACTCCTGTATATTTTTATACATCTGTGCGCTTTGTATTTCAATATCATCAGGATTGAATTCAGTTTTATTGAAGTGCTTCACTCTTAAAGTAGCAGGTGAATATTTACCAGCAGCATTAGGAATAAGTAGATACATTCTACCCTCTTTTTGAGCCATATCTACTGGTTTGATAATAAGACTATCATCTATTTTACCATTAGTAGAAAGAGTACCATTCTTGATTATACCAAAGATAGGTTCTCTACCTTCCCCTAATACATTAGGTATATTAGCCAAGCTTCTTTCCTCAGTACTATAAGGTATTCTACCTACCATTATTTGTGATACTCTTGTGGTAGGAGTAGCAATGAATTTCTTAGTTTTATCACCTCTTTGTGCAAATTCAGCTTTTATCTTCTCTTCAAGACCAGCAAGACCTTCATATCTACTTACTGAATAGTCAGATTCGTCAAGACTACCTACAATCTGATTGTTTCTTCTATCTACAATGAAAATTGTATGGTCATTGAATTCAGGGTCAATCATAAATCCAAGCTCATCACCTACCTTTAGATTACTCTCATTCACATAAGTAAATGCACCATTATCTTTTAGATAGTTATATAACTCATCAAAATTTACCCCATGCTCCCTTTCAGCAGCTACTATATTGAATGGTCTAAAATCTCCCTCCTTGCTTGCTTGAATATGCAGTTCAGGTATTGAAGGTCTATAATAAGGCCTTTTACCCTTTTGTTTACTATCAAGTGATTGTGGAGTCTCTATTCTGTCATTAGTTTCCTTATTCTCATCTCTTACTTGAGTTGAAGTTATATTACCTGCAGGAGGCTCATAAGTAGTAACAGGAAACCCTCCAGTATCAACTGAAGGAATAGTAGAGGTTTCACTATCTCCTGTAGTGTCTTTTGTAGGAGCTGAAGGATTTGGTTTACCTTTTTCCCTTAATGTTCTATAATCTTGTGAGAATCTATTTTTAAATCTATTTTCATTATTGACTTGATTCATTGCTCTGAGAAGAGCATATTGAGCCTCTTGAAATTTAATAGTATTCTCCTCAGGAGTTAAATTGTCATCATATAAAGCATACGAGTTATCAATATATATAGAGTTAGGATTTGCTATCTCTTCTAAATTAGAAGAGTTCTCAAATTGGTCTTGAAGAAGTTTAAGAGCATCCATTTTAATATCTGGACTTTCATTGAGAGAATTAATTACTCTTTGTACTTCTGTATTATATGAGTTTGTTTCTTCATAATTCTTAGATATCTCATTACCTTCATCCTCAAGAGATTTAAGTGTTTCTTCTTTTATAGCAATATCTTCTTCCTCATTAAGAGCCTGCCTAAACTCAGATAAATTAGTAGCTGAAAGTAACTTACTCTTTAGATTATCAGATTTTCTCTTAGATTCCTTCTTAGCAACCTCCTCAGTAGAGGATACTATGTCTTCTTGAAGTTTAGTAGGATTCTCAAGATACTCCTTTAGTTTAGTATTATAATTAGCAGTTGCATTTACTAACTTCACAATATCATCAATCTTTTCATTGAATACTTGTGCATCATCAGCAGCTACACCACTAAGAGGACTTTCTACTACTGACTTGATTCCCTCTACTAACTTAGGATCTTTTGATAAAAGATAAGTAAAGGTTTTATCATCAAGATTTCTTACAGTCTCAAGGATAGACATGTTCTTTCTTATCTGCCTTTCATTCTTATCAGCAGAATTATACAAATCAGTTAATCCTGCATGAGCTCTACCTTCCTCAGTCTTAACTGAATTATACATATTAGCAAGCTGAGACATACTTCCTAATATAGTACCTATAGTAGGTTTAATCTCACTTGAAAGTTGATTAGCCCTATCCTGCCAATTACCAATTTGAGCTTTTAGCCATGTTAATTCTTCAAGCTGTTCATCATTTAACTGTTGTCCTGTTCTTACATCAATATCATCTTTAATCTTAGTATAGCTTGTGATAGTATTAAGCATCTCATCTTTTGTTTGAGTCAGCTTATCTATCATTTCCTGCTTTCCTTCTGGAGTACTATACATGGGATTACCATTTCTGTCAATAAATGGACCAACTTTAACTTCTTTACCACTTTCATCAGTTATAGTGGAAGTAGTATTTTCAACTATAGATGCAAGGTTTTCATCAGAGGTATCATAGGCGGCATTAACTAGAGTAGTTAAATCCTCAAGTTTTCCCGCATTATCAAACATCGCAATATCAGAAACTAACTGAGCATATTCAGCATTTTTGAACTCAAACTCATTATTCTCTTCTACAGCCTGGTTCATATCAGTTTGATATTTATTATGTCTAATGAGCCCTTGGTAATAATTCTTGAATTCAGGAGACTGAACTCTATTGTTCATATAATTAGCTATTTCAGTCTCTCTGTTTATCTTATCCATATACTCCCTAAATCCACCATAGATTCCTCCCTCAAGAGTAATAGGAGACTGTAATCTACCATCACTACTTCTCACTCCTCTGAATCTAGGCATGCCAAGAGCTCCAGTAAGAGTACCTATAAAAAATTCTTCCCAAGATGATCCATCATTCACTGTTTCATTAATTCCTTGAGCAAAGGATTTTATCCAACTTAATGTCTCTTGTTCAGCTTGCGGATCTATTTTAGCTTTATAGAAATTGTTTACATCATCTTCATAATAATTACCAGATATTCTACTTGCTGCTCCTTGTGAAATCTCTTCAAGACCTTCAGAGAGGGCTCCCATAGTAGATTTAGCTACCCCTCTACCTATAGTTCTTTTAGTAGTATATTCTCCAGCTTCTCCAACTATGTTAGTTGCCTTTCTTGCTGTCTTAAATCCATTAGCATACATCTTACCGAACTGGATAATATTAGAAGCTGTAAGTACTGGTAGGTTCATCAATAGATCCATATTACCCATCTTCAATCTATCTTCAGTTAATCTACTGATAGACGATGAATGAGCCTCTTGTAGAGCTAGACCTAATTCACTTATATTCCCAGTTAAAGTAATAGTACCATCTTCTCCTCTCACATAAGATTGACCTATAGCATCTAATCTACTAGTATAATCATCATCGATCTGTGCTTTCTGTAAATTAAACCAATCAGTTGAATTATTTAATGCTTCTATTCTACCTTCATTAACAGCAGATGCTACAGCTCCTACTCCAGATGTTACAAGCTTTGGAGCTTTTGAGCTCTTTGTTATAGCACCTATTATTTGAGGTAGCCCAGTTGATTTCAAGGTCTTAGAGATGAGATTACCTCCATAAAAAGCTCCTACTGTAAATCCTAGGTTTTTTATAAACTTGTCCCCTATAAAGTTGGCAGTAAATATATTATCATACCAAGGGCCTTCTTGCTCTTCTCTGGTGTAGTAATTGGGAAGGGCTTCTTCAGCCCACTCATTAACTGACTGTAATGCTTTATCAAAGGGATTATCCCATAGTCCTGACCATCTTCCTTCCTCTATAGCTGTTTTAGCACCAAACAATAATCCAAGAGTACCACTTAAGAATGTAGTACCTGCTAGAACTGCACCTTTAGCTAAACCATTTGATATTTGAGAATACCAGGGTTGTAACTCTCCCCTGGTATTTTCTAAATCTTGTAATTGAGTAAGAGAAGTTATACCTCTATCGAAATAAGAATCTCCTACTCCTACCTCTCCAACCTCTTGAATTATAGGTTCTGGAGATGCAGCCTTTCTCATTTTATATTCTGGTATACTCCTACTATATCCAAGTTCATCTAGATATCTATTTATCCCTTCAGTGGTATTTAAACCTTTTAATCCAGAAATTCCCCTTTTAGAAGGATCATTTATTCCATTTGCCATTATGATTAATTTTAGTTTCTATAATAAGAAGCTGCTTCCTCTTCTTTTGCTGACATAGTATTTCCTTGTGTCTTTGCTATAGAATTAAAGTAACTATCTAAATCTTCCATTAATCTAGTAGATATAGCAGTAGCAGCTTCTACATCATTATTCTCTATACTCTCATTAATTAAATCTATAAGGTATTGATATCTATTATAGATTCTCCCTCCAACATTTATAGATTCTCCAGCTATTACTTCTGGGTCAAGAAGGAATGATTTAGTCTTATATGTTTTATCATCTTGAATGCTTCCTCTAAGCACCACACCCAATGAAGGATCAAACTCAATCTGTGCATCTTTATTAATATAACCAATTACGTCTTCTAACTTAGAAGGTTTACTTTTTACTTTTCCATCCTCTATTTCAAATGCTCCAGTGTCATCATTTGCTCTTTGACTTCTGGATCTGATATTCTCTGCTAGTATTCTAGACCCTAAATCAAAGTTCGTGTTTGTAAGAGCATAGCCTGTACTTCTTATAGCACTCTTTCTTATTCTAGATTCTAATTCTTCTGCTGCTTTAATTAACCCTTCTGTAGAATTATTTCCGTTATCTCCTATATTAAAGTTGACGTTTATACCATATTTTTTACTTATATCGGAAAGTCTCTTCATATAAGGTTGTGTTACAACATCTCCTGGAGCAATATTAATATCAGCACTACCTGGCTCTCCTCTACCTTTTACACCAGGGTAATAAGTTTTTTGAACATCAAGAGCTTTTGATGGATTACTTGCTAACTCTCTTAGAAATTCAGCATCACTCTTCATTTGAGTAGTATTCCTTATTTGTTCATTAGTTCTAGTTATAGGTATGGCTCTCCATGGTACTCTAGGAACTGTTGCTGAAGAAGAGCTTCCAGCAGCTTGTCTAGCAGCTAGTCTTGCTCCATAATTCTCTATAGGTGTTACTCTTTCCTCTCCAATAGCATCCCATAATCCCATTCCTGCATACTGGTAAGCTCTATCTAATGTATCCATATCTCCCCAAGAAGGAATAGGAGAAGCATTTACAGCTGCATCCATTATAGCTCTTAATGCTTTATTACTTCTTTTGTCATTAGGATGTTCTATTGCATATAGAACATCATCAGAAGATACATTATATTTAGTCAGGAAGGTGTTAGTATAAGCATCGATAGGTTTACCTTTCTTATATTCTTTTAACTCCTTAGCTAAATTTCTGGCCATTTGAGAAGTTTGAGATGCTATAGTCTGTCCTGAATAAGCAGTGTAACTTAAGTTAGGATTTCTTACGTAATCATCTAGATTAGTAAAGGCTGCTTCTCTATCAAACATCAAAGTGTTATCCTTTAACTTAGCTTGTTTCTGAGCTTCTATATCTCTTACTTTAGCTGCATATCCTTGTTCTATAGGTACTATCTGCTGACTATATCTAGTCCTCATATTATTTAAGCCTTGTCTAGAAGCAGGAGTAAGACCTGAAGTAGCTAGCTGGTCAGCCTGGTATTTTAAGTCATCTGCATAGGTCTTATACATATTGTATGTGTATGGAGAATCCTGTTCACTAGCTATATTTTCCCATACATTAGCCTTAGTAGACAATTCATTATACTGATCTTCTACAGCTTGGTGAGCAGCTTCAGCAAGCTGTATAGGTTGTATTAATTCAGCATAAGAAAAGGGTTTGAATTTACTACCGGTTATTACATATCTTGCCATATTACTTCTTCCTTTTAATAGTTAAATAACCACCTTTAGATCTGGTCTTATATCCTATATTTCCAGTTCTACCAGTATATCCATATCTGAGTCCTGGATTACTATTTATTAAATTGAATATAGTCTCTTCTCTTCCAATATCCCCTAAAGAGTCCAGGAAGTTATTTAAGTTAGCAGATCTAGCAGCAGATACAGCAGAATCAATCTGATCTCTAAGTTGAGCTTGAGTAATAGCTGATTTAAGTCTTAGTTCATCATTCTGTTTATTTATTTGACCTGCTCTCAGACCCATTTCAGAATTAAGTTGATTAGTTCCTCTATTAAAGGCTTCAACTCTCTCTCTTTGAGCTAAGTTATATTCCTCAGCTTGTCTAGCTAAATCACCTAGTCTCCCCTGTGTATTATAATCAGAGGCTACTATTCCTGCTATTTTAGTTGCTCTATTTCCACCAGATAATCCCTCTATTGCTCTTCTTGTAGCAGAAGCTTGAGAATTAAGTTTATTTATATAGAAATTCCTATCGAAAGGTCTATATGTAAGATAATTTCCTACAGGCTTATAACTCACAGTCTGTAGATTATCTATTACATCTTGAATTAAATCTATATTAGAATAGTCATATTTATTTGTTGAGCCAATAAGGTCTGTCAAAGCATTTATTCCAGCCCCTACAGCTGGAGCATATCTCATATATGGCAATACTCCTCCTCCAGCATATTTATTTGAAGTTCTCTTTTTCATCTTACTATTTCTTACCTCTTCCTGAGACATTGCTAATCTAGCCATATTAACATCTAGTCCAGCTTTGCTAATAGGGTCATTAGGTCTTTCTTCACTTTCCTTTTGAATAGATTTAGCTACGTCAGCAAAGGTTTTTCCTTTAAATTTATATCTTTTTTTGAGATTCTTAGGAGCTTCTATTCTATTACTAAATACATAGTCGTTAAATATTACTTCTCCTTCTTCAACTAGGTTAGGTATTCCCTGTTCATCTACACCCATCTGTACACCTTCTAATGGGTTCTCCTCATGAGTTCCACCATTACCTACAATGGTGACACCATTATCAAATACTCCTCCATGAGTGTTTATAGGACCTCCTTTAGCTCTTTTATTACCCTCTAGAATATCCCCCCAATCTAAGGTGTACCACTTTCCATTTTTATATGTTGGATAGTTTCCTCTAAGTGATTCCTCAAGAATCATATCATTAAAGGTAGGATGTAATGCAGTCTTTAATATTTCTCCTGTAATTGGGTTTCTACTGCCAAGATGATAATAGCCATCTTCCTCTAATACAGGCTCTAATCCTCCCTCATATGCACCCCTAAGGTTATAAAATGCAGGGTCTGTATTTCTTAAGTTTGAAGGAAGAGCATTTTTCCATTCTTCAAAAGAAGGTTTAATACTATAAGGTGATTTGATGGCTTCTTTCCTTCTTCCCCAACCTTCAGCTTTACCTCTAACTATCTTCTCCATAGTTCTTGTATCTCCAGTAGCTAAAGCTTTCCCTAGTTTCTTTCTATCTTCTTTAGAATAAGGACCATAATGGTAAGAAGCTTGTGCAGTATATAGTCTAGGACTTTGACTTATAGTATCAGGCCTGTTTGTGTGTTTACTAGCCTCTTTCATCAAAGCTCTATCATAATCAGAAATAGCTTGATAAGCAGTTTCGTCTACCTCATCTAATGGTATAAGCTCTCCTCTAAGTAATCTTCCTCTATAGGGCTTACCATAATATCTAATATCCACTCCTGCTCCTAATGTGTTATCATCGTATAATTTAGCAGTATTATCTGTGAGAGATACATCATATCTTAGTGGATTTTCTAAATCATACAAGTAGGCTACAGACGTAGCTCTACCTAGAGGAGATACTTTATTGGGGCCTCCATCAGCATGTTTCCATTTAGCTGCATTTCTAGCAAAGTTAGCTTTCTTAACCATAGCTGGAGAGTAGTTTTCCTTATTTGCTAATACTTGAGAAGCAAAAGCTTGCACTGATTTACCATGTTTCTTTGCAGCAGCTGTGAAGGTTCCTCTCTTACTAGGTTTAATTCTTATAGATCCTCCTTTACTATATCTATTTCCAAAAGGAGACATAGGTGAGAATGATCTCATATTTATAGGACCCCCATAAGCTGAATAATTAGATAATATGCTCATATCATTGATTTCATCTATAGATCTAGCTGAGTTGACAAATGAACTCTGTACATGTCTATTTGCCGCATCTATTTTATCATTTAACTCTTTAACTTTTCTTCTAGCCTTAGCATTTCCAGTCAGCCAACCAGCTATAGAACTTCCAAGGCCTGCAACTCCTCCTATAATAGCTCCTACAGGACCTCCAATAGAGGCCCCACCCATTGCTCCAGAACCTATCGAGGATAAAGTATTTAATCCTCTTTGAGCTACGTTTCCTCCTCTGATATCTGAGTAAGTTACATAATCTAATGGATCATAATTGCCCCACTCATCAAGCAAAGACTCATTAGAGTAGGCTCCTACCTTATAATTAGCAGCAGAATTTATTTGATCTTCCACGTCAGAAGTATCACCTATTCTAGAATTCTGCAGAGATGTTCCAATTACTCCACTAATCCCCCCTGCAATAGACCCTATATTATTTAACCAATCATTAGAATTTAATATAGAAGGTGTTTCAGGTATATCTTCTAGTCTAAGATCTGCAAGATTAAAAGATGGAGTATTAAGCGAATAAGGTTTTTGCTTTATATATCCAGTTTGATATCTCTTATTCATACAATAATATTTTATTTGCAAATATAAATCAAACTTATATTTTATGCAAGATTTATACAAAAAAAGTAACAATGAATAAAACAATTCTTTACTCATTGTTACTTTGATTGTAACTAATATAGATACTTAACTATTAAATCATGAAGTATAGTTCTGTTAGTATTCTCTGTTGTTCTGGAGAGCTTAAGATATATCCAAGGATTCCTAATTCTATCTCTATGATTAAAACAATCTCTTGGAATATTGGCCCTCCATATCCTAAATCTTTCTTTCAAAGAAGAGGGGATTGATGATAGATTAGATAGTTTTGTTACTCCTTTCTGATATTCATTCCATACATTTAAGGTATCAAAAGTTGAGTTAATTAATTCCCCGGATTTCCATGAATCTGATCTAAATTCAATATTAGTAAATATTTTATCTAGAATAGGGTTCTCGTTTACTATCACTGTAATATAGAATGGTTGATATTTATCGAAGTACATGTTATAATCCCCCTCATTATGGAGCCATAATTTATAGTTAGATTCTTCAGAGGAAGGTCTTATAAAAAGACCTCTATCTCTTATATTAGAGAAAAACGGAGTATTTTCATAGCTATAAAAGGAAGAGAATTGACCTAGAGGTTCTGAGAATGCCAAACATTCCTCTTTAGAGATAAAAAATACATCTCCATTTACTTTGTCATAGTATGTTACAAAACCTTCAAAGTCTATTGGATTCCATATATTCACATCTGTGGATCTACTATTTATCCAGGAGTGGAAACCTAACTTATCAGATAAATTAGCTATTTCTCCACTAAATAAGAATATACCTTTTGATATATCATCTATAAAATAAATTCCATTAGGAGTTTCTCTTATGGACCATTTATTCGTACATCCTATTTTATCTGATAAATATCTCTTTCCATCTACTTTTCCTGAATTTGCTAACTCTATAGGAATACCATCTGTAGAGGATAATGGAGTCCTTGAATTATATAATATATTACTTATTCCTCTGTCTTGAAAAGCTATAAGCTCATTATTAAATCTTCTTAAGGCTCTTATTTTTCCTTTATCTCCATCCAAGTCTAGAACAGAAGCTAAAGTTATATTAGTCCAGGAATCAGTTAGTTCTCCATTAGTTTTAGTCTTTGTCCAAGTTATAGAATTAGGAAATTCTCTAACTTCAGTTAAAGAGTCAGTCATTCTATAGATGAAGTAATTATTATCCTGAGAATATACTTTATTTATCTTATTGAAGTTGTCTATGTTAATATTGAGTAGATTTTTAGTACCCCTATTATCATCATACCTCCCATCTAAATTTATCCTAGTCTCACACATGAAAGATAAAACATCTACTACATTATTTTGGGATTCTGAATCAAATGGGTAAGTCTTTAAGCAGTCGTATCTTTGATAGTAGGTATCCCCCCAATTCCAATACACAGTGAATCCCCTACTTTCAGATATGTTCTGTAGAGTTACATCTTCTCCAGCTATAAGCCATTCATTAGCTAACATAGCATCCTTAGTCATTCCTCCAAATAGAGTGGTTTCATCTATATTGTCTCTTATTATATCACATAGATACATAACTCCTCCTCCGGCTGCTGTATCATATCCAGGACTGAAATAATCTCCTATATCATCTGGTATTTCTATACTTCTATAATTAAATATAGTATTTCCTGAACTTATATTTGTCCAGAAGGGAGGACTAGTTCGAGTTTCACCATAAGGAAGATTTATAATGTTACCATTTTCAGATTTAATTTGTGGAAGTATCCATTGAGTATAATTCGTTTGATTATTGCTATCAGTATATATATCCCCCAAATTTATAACCAGGTGTTTAGGAGATTTATACTTCATACTAACAGCCCCAGTCAACTCAGTGTTCATTACAGGAACACTACCTCCAGAACCTGGATTAGTATATTCAGGTTTCCTTGCGTAACCTCTATATATCCCTCTTGGTATGCCTTGATCACTAGATGATCCAGTTACAATTACCGGATAATTATAGTTTCCTGTTTCTCCCTTTACCGGAGATATTATAGAGTCTATATTACCATAATATGTTTTATCCCCCACATATATAGCAGATATCTCATTAGAATCCCATATAGACATATCAGGAAAATCTTTACTACTCCGTATCAGCACAGGAGTATCTAGATAATAAGTATTATAGGAGAATCTCATCATTGCTTCAGTTTTGGATTTTAACTTAGCAGATCCTCCTCCATTATCATTATTAAGAGACCCATTTCTATGCCACAGGTATGTAAGATATCCCCAGGAATAATTTCCTTCTCTAGCTACTACCTTATCTCCTTTAACAGCATAATCCATCCACAAAACATCAGCTCCAATACTATACCATGCTTGTGCTATATCCAATTTAGAATCTAAAGAAATTTCCTGTCCTTCGATATACCTTCCATATCCAGTTGAGCTTCCTCCAGTATATGTATAAGTTAAAGTGGGGGAAGAAGTGGACAAAGTTCTGGTAACATATTTTGAACTTATAGGAACAATCCCTACTACTCTTATCCTATAGTTATATAGATTATCCATTGTAAATTCGTCCCCCAATTCAATATCTGGAGAATGAAAAGTGAAAATTGAATGATCTACAAAGAACTCATCTCCGTAATTATTGATCCAAATAGAATGGTTAGAAGTTATAAATGGAGTAACAAGACTCAAACTATCGAGTCCTGCATTTTGTATTTCACACTCTCTATAGTTCACTGGAGGTAAATGCATACAGTGCCTAAACTCAGCCCTATAACCATGGCTGTTAAAAGTGGTAGTACCCATATTACCCTGTTCTCCTATTCCAAATGGTCTAAATATCCAAGAGGACTGAGCATAAGGAGCATTATTGTATCTATCAGAAGCTCTAAATACAGTAGGACACACTATTCCTTGAGCTATGATAGTCCTTTCTGAAAATTTAGGATAAACCACCAGAGGTCTAGCATTAATATATCCATGTTCCTTTAAATATTTAGTTAGGATGTTATTGTTATCAAATATACCACAAAAGCATCCAACATTCTGTTTATCAGTACCACTTCCAGTACTTATTTCTCTTCCGCCAGTCGGTTTAATATTATTTACTATATCCTTTATAAATATAGGATTAGTCCAATTACCTACTTTATCTTGGAACTGTATTCCAAGTCTATAAGTTTCCCCATATTTAAATATTCTCTCTGTTGGATTAGGTAAAGTGTTTTTATAGCTATAAACCCCTTTCTGGAGTGGAAGCCTATCTAAAACTCTCTCTGTGCTAAATACTACATCAGCCTTTGTATTATTTTCTACCCACAAATGATCATTACTAACCTTAATGTCTCCAAGGAATAATGTACCGTCCTTATGTGATATAGTACCAAATACAGCTTCTACTCCTCCAACATATAAGAGCTTTGTAGGATCTTCAATGTCTCCATAATTCCCAGAATCTGTATAAGTTAAACTACCGCCAGTAGATGTTCCTATACTTAAGTCTATAACTCTTTTAACTTCTGGAGTTGCATTTATAGATGACCTAAAAATACTATATATTCTTACATAATCCCAAGAAGTATCTGGATTATAAATATTTATCCTAAAGGAATTGTTAGATAACTCTTCCGGAGAGCCTCCTTTACCTCCAGAAGAAGTAAAATACAGAGGAGATGTATAAACTATATTGCTTTCTTGTAAATATTCGCTAACATATGTTATACAATATTGTATTACTCCACTAGAGAATTGTCCTCCGCCATCTATTGTATCTATAGTAACACTATCAGGAGATATTACCTCTTTCACGAAATTGAAGGAGTTATCCTTCCATTCTGTTTCAGAGGCTATGTTTATAACCCTAGGTTGATTTAGGCCATCTACCCAATATACCTTCTTGGAATTCTCATTTTCATATAATGAGATAGTTTCTATAGGATACTTTGGATTAAACTTCAAATCACCAGAGAATAAGATTTTTCCTCTTATATTTAATCCATCTAACCATATCTTGTATATTTTATCTTTAAAATCTTCAGAATCAATATCTTCAATGTTCCTCTCAGTAGCTGTCAAATCATTTATAGTACTAGACGAAGCATCTATATCTTTTATCTTCTTGGTAATTATCTGCCCAGACGAGAATATTACTAATTCGTCATTAAGAAGAGACTGCCCAATTGGAATACCTTTTATAGAATCTCCTATCCCATAAATATAGGGGGATATATTTCCCTTCTCATTAGATATACTTAGCAGAGTATTATCATCTGTAGACATTATTCTAATATTCTTATTTTCATAAGAATATTGAGAGTTGAACGCAGAAACACTTAAATCTCTCTGCATCCCTCTAATTTTGAAAATAGATTGTCCCCGCTGCATATTAATATAGTTTTAATCTTTCCTTACTTCCATTGTTTTTAAAGCCAGTTCTATGCTCCCCATCCCTTATAATAAGAGTCCTCCAGGAGTTAAAGAAGGATTCAGCTTTATCAATAGATAATCTATTGAACTCAGATTCACAATCTCCTACAGCCCAAGCATACTCTTGTTGTACATTTTGCAGTACAGCTGGACTTATCTCCCCCAAATCAAATAGTACAGTAAACTGTTTTTTCTTAATATAGAGTTCAAGTGCTCTAGTAAAGCTACTATTATCTGGAATAAGAGGGTATCCATCTTCATCAGTAGCTATAGCTTCATAGGATATCTCTATATCTCCGTCTTCAATAGATGTATATATAATATTGCCCTGTATTTTATAGGTTAAATCGTTTACACCTCTTTTATAATCATGCTTACATTCACTCATATGGAATGAGTCTGTAGAATATCTGAAGGCTGCTCCTCCAACTTTCCTTATTTGAATAACTTGGTAATAGTCACAAGGAAGAATAGCCCTATATTCTTTCACCCTAATTATTTCTGTTTTTTCTTCAAATATACTAGGTGTTCCAACAATCCTCATGAAATCTACACAATAGTCAACTGCTGTCTCTAATGTTATATCTTGCATAAGAGGATGTCTGAGTATTTTATCTAAAATTAATTTTATACTTGAATATTGTTCAGCCATATCTAAATAATTTATATCATAAAACTATCTACTATTCCCTCCTTTATATTTTGCTTTAGTTCTTTCTTTATATTTCTATTTAGATGAAAAGTATAGAAAGATTTATTAGTAAAATTAGCTACATTTCTATTATAGTAGATTTTAAATATTTCTTTTTCTTCCACTTTAATAAGTGTTTTATTCTTATAGGATTCCTCATCTTCATACCATAATTTAAGAGTTCTATCCCAGTCGATAGGGAGATTAGTCTTGATTTTATTTCCTTCTAAAACAATATTAGCTTTATATTTTCTTATTTCTAATTTTCCCAATCTACATGGTAACGTAACATCATCACCTTTTGATAATAAATCAGCCAGTAATTTATTTACTTTTCTAATAATAGAAAAATACTGAGATTCTGTAAGTATATATTTAGGTTCTTTTGGTTTAGTCTTCCTGTAAAATTTATATCCGTCATAAACTCCATATGAGTTTTTTATTTTATGATGTCTACTTCCTTTTACTTTATTAACTAGACCTCTAAACTCTTCATAGCTTATTACCTCTTCTGGATTAGCCATAGTATTATTCTAATTGTTTTTGAAAATTACTCTTTGTATTCCTAGCTATAAAAGAAGCCATATCAGATAAATCGTCCTTAGCATTGTTACCAGGATCAGCTGGTCTGTAAGAAGCTCCCAAGAGCTCTTTAACTGTCAGCTCTACAAGCGGGGAAATAAGGGAATCCTCTATAGGAAATTCTCTATCTAATATATCGCATGGGATTTTACCTTCTTCATCAGGGCACTGGAGGTCAGAGGCTCTGATGGAATTAAAGAATATCCCAGTAAGTCTTACATGCTCAAGGTATAGATGTTGCGGATTACAAGACTTAAAATATAAATAGTTGTCAGGACCGATGGAACAATAAATAATGTTCTTTAGAAATTTGTTATACCCTACATATCTCATCCTATCTCTACTAACATAAGCTATGTCACCTTGGTAATAATCAACTGGATAAACCTTAGGTGTCCCAATTTGCATAAGAAATGGTATCTTATCTTTGCTTCTAAGATAGATTCCTCCCTCACAAGGTTCACCGGATATAGCAGGAACCTGAATTAAATCTAAGCATATAGTCTGATAATTACTGGAAGGCATTCGTTTCTTAACACTTGAATATCTTTGCTTAAGTAGAAAGGCCCTATATTTATCAAGAAGAATCATAACATGGTCTTCAGTGAATGTAGAATCATCAGAATGTAGTTTAAGTTCATCCAAAACTAAATAAGTCAACTCTCTAAATGTACTCATATTTGTATATAATAAAAAATCCTTATTGCAAAGATAAGTAAAATTTATTCTTGCAACAAGGATATTATCATTTTTCTAGTATAAATATTATATTAATTATTATAGAAATGGATTATATTTTACAGTTTCTGTAACATTTCTTATAAACTCTGGATATGGTAATAAACAATTCGATCCAAATAAGCAGGTTAAAGCTTCTCCAATAGCTCTATAATCTTCTTCAGTTATAGTTTTATTATAGCCTATCTCTAACATTTCTGTAATAAATAGCACTGCTATTAACCTATTTACTTTTCCATAGGATATGTATCCAAGTTTTGTCAAAGCATTAAAATAAGAAATCAATGAGTTCGACAAGTATTTATTTACAGCATCCATTACCAAATAAATTTTTTAATTCTTTATTCCTAAAGAATTTGTTCCAAAATTGTATAGCTTGAAGATAATTTCCTGCTTTGATAGATAGTTCAAAAGCTTTAAATCTTAAGATACAATCTATAAACACTTTCGGAGGGCAACAGCATGATGTTCCAATAGTTTTTACAGACGGCATGAAACTTTGGTATATTCTAAAAAAGTTACATACAGGACACATAATTATGTCATCTTTATCACTTCTGCAGTACACAAATAGTAAGTTATCAGATATATCCAAAGATTCCTTGGGAATCTCTAGTCTAAAAACTTTAGACTGATCAGAATTAATGCTTTGATATATAGGAGACGAACTAGGCATCCCTTCAGTATAAGTATCTTGATTATCTATCACCACTTGTTTAGGATAAATACCCTCAGTATCTGTGCATTGAACCTCTATTACCAATAATGTTCCTTCTGGATTAACATATAATTCATTAAATTTCATAGCACTCTATTATAAAGGTAATAAAAAAAATAGGGAGACATTAGTCTCCCTTAATTATTTAATAGCCCTATGCAGAGACATCAAGTGCTGTAATCGTTAATCCAGTAGCAGTATTAATAGCTGTGATAATGTCATTAGTAAGTTTATTACTAGTCCGATTATTATCTCCAACCTTAGGAACTACGATTGTAATATCCTTCTCTGATTTCTGAACAGCCTCATTAGAACCAACATAGGCATAGTGAATGTCGATAGTATTATATTTCAAATCGGGGTTCACCAAGTACTTGGTTCTGATAACGTTAGGGAATCCCACCATTCTATAAACATCTCCTCTCTCACCCATACAGAAGTATTCAAGATCTGCAATTTTATGTCCATCGGGAATACTATTAGTTGAAGCTTGTTTCTCTACCAAACCCCAAATTCTATCATCACTATTAACTATAATAGTATCTGGCATAAGAGTGAAATTTACAGGGACTTGAGGGAATGTACCAAGTATCCATTCTTGAGGAACCTCTTCTACTATCAAGCCACTTGCATCTCCACCAGTAAGAGCTACAGGAGTAGCCTCTAATTGTACTGCTGTGCCATCTGTACCAGCTATAGAAATCATAGCTGCTATACCTGGATTAGCAGCTACCAACTCCTTCAAATCTTTGATAGTTTTCTTAGCAGCTGTCAAGGAAGCCCTGATAACGGTAAATCCATCTTCTTGTGTTACTCTGAAACCTGCATTTGTAGCAGTAATAGATTCTACAGCAAATTTAATAGAGTTCCCTATTACCCCATTTTCTACTGCAGTTACTGTAATACCAGTATTAGTAGTCATAGTAACTTTAGCTGCAGTTCCTTCCAAGCTAAAGTCCAACAACTGTTCTGTTTCTCTTGAGAAGTTCTTTTTCAGTGACTTGTAAAGCTCTTGATAAAAACTGCCTGCTGTCATTCCTGACACTGCATGGACCATGCCATATTTAAAGTATTGATCTTCCTCAGACATACCAATATAGTTTCTAAAGGCAATTCTAAGGATATAATCCTGACCAGCCGTCGGAGATCCGCCATTCACAGTAGGATCTAAAGTTACCTTGTACTTAGCTAGTTCATGAGCCAGATCATCAGCATCTGTTGCTTTAGCATACATGATATTTTTAATATCTATTAGGTCACTTCTTAACATACCTCCAGCTCCCATGTATTCAAAATACAGGTGATTTTTTGCTGTGTCAGATTTTACTGCAATAGAGCCGACTGCGTCAGTTGAAATAACATTAGAGGGTTTTAATGCTTCTGCTACATAAAGTTGTCTTGCTTGATTTGTACTAAATGTCGCCATTTTAATATATATATTAAATTATACAATAGATTATTTATGCACCTGATGACCATATAGCCTTAGCAAGAGAAACTGCTCTATTAAGTATAGCCCTATGGATTACAGGATTTAGTTTACACTCTGTTACTTTTGTTTCATTATTTATACTTACCCCATAGCCTGTCAGATCCTCTAAGATGATAGGATCTGGTCTAGAAAGATACCTGACAGTGTAGGATTTTATATTGTATTTACTAACTAATTCTGCTTTAGTTCCAATAGTTAATCTCAAAACCCTTCTATCATTGGGACCTCTAAATGGGTTCCTCGATACATTATAAAAGTTGTCTTGAGATACTGGAACTACGATTACATCTTTATTGTTTGCACATCCTAGAGATTCATCACTTAAGTTAACAGATTCATAAGTTATAAACCATAGATCTTCCGGTAGTTGAAAGAATATAGAATTCTTATGAGCCTTATTCTCTATCTTATCACTTAAAGTAACTTCTTTAACTAAGTTACTTATATATTCTGTAACTTCTTCAGTATTTTCAAAGGATTCCCCATTGAATCTCCCATTATATATATCTATCACTATAGATTCTTGGGATTGAGTAAGTAAGACACTCTTCTCATACTCATTCAATGGAGCTGCATTATTACTCATTAGATTATTATAAAGTATGTCAAACTCATTAGAGAATTCTTTATTATTCATACTATTTTAACTTTGCTTCTAAAGAAAATTTCAATTCCTGGTGCTTAGGAGAATTAAGGAATTTAGCAGCTATATTCAGAGTAGGTTCCTCATTAATCTCACATAGAGGAGTATTATCACTCTTCAAGTATAAATAGTTTCCTCTACTTGAAATGAGGCCTGCTTCAATACTTTTCTTTATAAGAACCTTAGTACTAAGCAGGGGATCAGTAATCACTCTTAAAAAGAGTTTGCTGTCTGCTTGAATAAGACTATTAATTTTCGTTTGCAAAAATTCCAGTTTAGCAGTGGGAGATGTAGGTCTTCCGTCTATAGATTCTATTATTACTCTTAATGTATCTATATCATTTTCTACCTTACCGAATTCCTTATAGCATCTCATAGTATTACTCATATTTCCTCTAGCAGATTTAATCTCATCACCTTCTGTTACAATAACAAACTGATAGGTAGCTTTTGGATGGTCCTGTAATTCCTGTAATGAAGAAGCGATAAAATCTTTATTGGCTAGTAGTATCTTATATCTTATATAATCCTCCGGGTTAGATAAATCAAAATAATTATCTTGCTTCTTCAATGTTACCTTTGAAATTCCATTTTCGTTAGAGTCATCCCAGAAATTATCGACTTTCTTGTAGATACTTAATGAATTATATTCAAGCCCCATAATTTCCTCTAGAAAAGCTTTCTCAGCATCTGTAAGAACATTTACAAACATACCAGAAGATAATCTAGGAACTACGAATGTTCTGCTAGCATTTTCAGCCATTCCTCCATATAACACATGTTTGGGGTTTGTGATCATTCCTCCTTCTTTTGGTATATGTCTTACTATAACTCTCTCTTTTCTCAAACAATTAATTAGAGCATTATTCTTTACAGTGTTAGATTTCTCCAACACTTCAGAAGCATTGCTCTCTCCTTCAAGATTGTGATGCAACTTTGAAACCTCTCTCATAGAGACTTCTCTGATAGAATCTTCATCTATTTCAAATTCAGGTGTCTCGTAATTTATATTTTCTTCTACTTTATTTTTTGCCATATCTTCTCCTTTCTAAAAAAAAAAAATAGGGAGTAGGAGTACCTACTCCCATTGTATTAACCCTGCAATATAGCAGGAATAATTGACATAGTTCTCGTAGGATCAAGAACACAAATACCTAAAGTGGCCATTCTATGAATAACTGCCGAGTCCTCATCAAAAGACATATAGGGATTACCCTTCTGTCCTGTAAAAGGATTTCTCACATTTTTTTTATGTTGCTAATACATCGTTTCCATGTATTATCTCTAACTTTCATTAGAGTTCGGACTATATCTTCATCACTTAATATTAAGTGAGCAAGGCGTTTCAGTAGTACTTACTACTTACTCCCATCTGGGATAGTCTCTGAACCTTCATATACACTAGTATATATGCTTGGCTGCTGATCATCCAATCTTTCATATTGTTTCTTTTTATGAATTATATTTTTGAGAGACTGATATTCTATATTAAAAAGTTTAGCTATTTGATTGACTGTATATAATTCTCTTAATTTCCCTATCTGATTAACTTGGAAATCTGTTAGAATAGTCTTCTTGGGAACTTGTTTACAAATTTTTCTTGAACCAAATTTAAATGAATGAATGACATTTTCTTTTGGAGTTACCCATTCAAGATTTTCTATTCTGTTATTAGTTCTATTCCCATCTATATGATTAACTATATCTCTATTCTTAGTTCTAGGGATAAATGCTTTGGCAACTAATCTATGGACTGGTTGAGAAGTCCATGTTCCATCAAGTCTTTGCACAGAGCATCTGTAGTAACCATCTCTATCTTTAGGAAATTCAGTCAAGATTCTCTCTTTTCTACTCTTATTAGCAGCTTTTCTTATTCTACCAATTGAGCTTACCTCTATGCCTTTATATTCTAGCAGAGGCTTCCATAATTCTTTAACTTCCATATTTAAATGTTTGAAGTTTAAAAAGCAGTGAAAGCTCTAAGGAACTTCCAGCAATTAACCTTGTTTTTCTTTACTAGCTCTACTTCTGTTTCTAGGGGAGAACTTTGGGAGCTGAGAAATGTGTAAAGGCTTACGCCGTTAACCCCCATTGATACCCTCTATATTCTGTATCACCTTTAATCTTACACTTAAAGATATTCGGCTGATCCATTGTTCCGATATACATAATATCATATCTGTAGGAATAAGCCACTCCTCCAAGAGGATGAAGTATCTTATTTCTAACTGGATCATCATACATAGGATCTACATCAATTTTAACTCTGACTCCATTGGGAGCTTTGTACTCGACAAATTGGAATCCTGCAGACAATGCATTTGTATGTAATCTAGACTGGGTTTTCTCTATTACTCTAGTAGAACTATTATCCAATACAAATTGGGTCCAACCTGAAACTACATTCAATACAGCTTTATGGAATTGGATAGCTCCTCTTTCACCTGTTTTGATTAAGAAATATCTATCACCAAAATCCAACTTGGATGCAGATAATTCATACAAGGCATCTTCAAGAAGTTTCAAGCTGAAAGTATTATAATACATAGTATTAGCTACTTCCATTTGCTCAAATACATTATGTTATCATAGTGGCTCTTTATCCACTATTTCTTCATATTACTATGAAGTTCGGACTATATATTCATTTAGATTACCACATCTAAATGCAAAACTCTCGTGGAGCATTACTATTGTAATGTTGGGAGATCTCTTCCCAAGTTTTTAGTCTCTTTAAAGGCTCTAAGTTTAATATCATTCCTCAAGAGTATTCTTCTTATCGTACTCTTATTTTTACCAAACTTTTTTCCTATGTCTACTGTACTATAACCATCTAAATATAAATCTATTATCATAGACTCCTCAAGTTTATTAGTCTTTTGCAAACCTAAGCCATAAATTATATTAGATCTCTTTAATAGACTAGTAATATTAGGTACTCCAGTATGCAAAATTTTAGCTATTTTATATGCTGGAATCCCAGAATTAAACATGTTTATTATTAAGTCCTTGTCTAATTCTTTAGTGGTTCTAATAACATTACCCCCAATAGACATATTATAACCAAATTTATTATCAGTAGAATTAAAATAAGAAATCCAATACTTTTCTCTATCATTAAGTTCTTCTATAGTACACTCTTCAAGTAATTCTATATAAAAGTTTTCTTCACCATATTTTCTTATCGCTTTACCTATAACATAATCTTTGTTATTTCTTGCAGCAGATAAATGATTTTGAAATCTCAATTTTAAGCTTACTTTAGTCTGTCCTATATAAACCTTATTATTTATAGTATTTCTTATTATATAGATTCTACCATATTTAGTCATAATATAAAGAGTTTCAACCTCTAGTCTCTACACTACTATAAGCTTTTTAGTTCCTATAGTTAGCTCGGTATTATCCATCTCAGGACTTCCACCGACTTAGTTTTGTTAATTTTAATTTCTTGACTGCTTATGCAGCTAGCTGGCCCATTTGAGCCTTTAAACCAGCACCTGTCTTAATCGCATTGCCTGATTTACCGATATTCATATACTCCCCATTGGAATTTCTGTTAGAAGTACCAAACGCAAGAGCATTGTTTTTGTATTCAGAGAATTGTTGTTCAACTTCCCAATCTACATTATGCATCCACATTGTAGCTATAGACTTGGTAAGTCCTCCGTTCTCAGTTGCTTTAGTCATAGGTATGCCCACAGCAAGTTTCTTTGTAAGAGCAGAACCTGGAACCTTATGTTGAATTCTTATTGTAGACCACTCATTTCTCATGGAAACAGGACTAGTGAATCTAACATCACCTACTTTCCTTGATAATTCCTTCTCTACTGGAGCGAAATCTACAGAGAATCTTTCCCCTGCAAGGAGTCTCTCTGCAGGGCATCCTGCAGTATTACCTCCCATCAACTCAACTTTGTACACCGCATTAGTTCCCTCCATTCTGGGGTCACCTAGTATTCTGAATGGATATACTTGGTTCAAATGACCAACAATTACTTCTCCATCAGCAAACCAGTCTTCAGGGAAGACTAAATAAAAAGGAGTAGTACCAACACCAACATTAGGGCTTCCTGCAGTAACAGGAGTGCCATTCTCATCTCTTGCCTCTACAAGAGGAATATTTCTCCTTGAAGAACCTATTACATCCCAGTAATACTCAGTATCATCTTCAAATTCTCTAACTGGGAACTGATTTAGGAATGTGTCAAGGGTTTTACCTCTGTAATAGGCAAGCAATTGAACCATAAGGTTGGTAGCTTTTTGTGGAGCTAATTGGAAGATAGAACCCAAGTGGTTCTCTTTTGTTAACAATCTGTTATCCTAAGAGCTTTTTATCTCTTAGTTCTTACACTTTACCATTGTGTAAGTTCAGCATACATTTTCATACTATTCAGTATGTTGGATACTCGTGGAAGAATTATATTCTATGTGATTATAAATACATGCTTTTCTAATCATAGTTTCATCTTCTATGCGTTACACTACCTTTATATATTATTATAAAGGTTAGCTCGGTATTACCCTTTAATTTTATTTGGAGGGCTTCACCGATTTTACCCAATTTTACAAGGGCTTAACTTGTGAGTCAACCCTTCCAATGTTGGAAACCTACCATTTGGAATTTTCCTAATTTTCCTGCCATTTCTGTTGTTTTTTAATAGTTAGATATGTTTCATAAAATTATGAAAAGACTTAGACTACACATCTATTTCCCATCCTTTTCCAATAAAGGACTCTGGATCATCTTCAACCCCACTTACAAATTTTAAATTTCCGTCTGATGTTCTTGATGTGTTGTTGAGAGTGTGTTCTAGCTCTCTAAGACCTTTCTTTACTTCTTTTCTCACTTTATTCTTTACTAAATTATCCAAATTCTTAAAACCGTCGGTCAGCGTAAAAAGTACTCCAATATTCTTAAGAAATTCAGGCCTGTTTTCCATCTCATATTTTTGTATAGCTGTAAACAATTCTCCAGTCTCTGGATCTTTGTAAACAGGCTTACTTATATTATCATAAATCTTTCTCCTAGTAACTTTATCTACTTGAAGATCTCCAAATATCTTGTTATCCTCAAGAATAGACCTTCTCAAATCCTCTGCCTGTTTCTTTCTTTTTTCTACTTCTTTTTGTTCTTCTTCTTTTGCTTCCCTTATGATGTTATCATATTCCGATTGGAAGAATTCTTTATTACTTGCTAAAGCCTCTTTTGCATCCTCTATATCAGTACCAGAGCTAAATGATTTCTGTACCTCTCTCTGTGCTCTTTCCGTACTATATCCCCTATTTATGAAGTCAGTATAAATAAGCTGTTTTCTTAACTTTTCTCCTTTATCACTTTCATCAATAATATCATTCTCTTGAAGAGAGTTAAAGAACTCTAATGCTTTTTCACACCTTTGTATATCCGAAATAGATACTCCAGAGTTCAAAGCTTCATCTATTCTCTTCTGCCTATCATCTAGCATAGAGTGAATTTGCTTATTCACAGCTTCAGCAAAATCTTCAGCTGAAGATATTTCTTCAACTTCATTATCTTCAAGGGTTTGGAAGATACCTTCTTCTTTCAAGGCTTTGGCAACGGAAGAGTAGAAGTGTTTATTGGGAGAAGCATCCTTACCCTTTTCAGAATAAGTATCTTCCCTATCCCCTGTATTGTTCTCTTTTCCACTACCTACGCTCTCTGGTAAATCAGTAAATAAATTATCTACATCAATAACCTCAGTAGTTTCATTATCTTTATCATTTTTATTCTCTTCAGAATTATCCCCATCATTATTTTGAGGAGTCTTCTGTGTTTCTTCTTCCTCTGAGAATAGATTTTCTATTTCATCTGATCCCAGAATATTGTCTAAACTAAGCTCTTCAGTCATATTTGTTTCTCCTATTTATTAATAAACAATGCAAAGATATATATAAACCAAGTTTGCAACAAGTATCAAAGAAGAGTTATATTAATAATATAAGTAAATTATTTATACTTAGGATAAGTAAAAAAAATAAAGGGCAAGATAACTTGCCCTTTATAATTAGTTTTCCTTGAAATGATTCCACAATTTTGAATTACTCTTACAATCATCATCTTTGAACCAGTATAATATAGCTGCTTCAATGACTTTCTGGTCTATATCTTCTCCAAACCATGACTTGAATAATTCACTACATATTGTGAAACCTATTGATGCTAAGGTAAACAAAAAACCCCTCTAAGTTACTAAACTTAAAGGGGTTACATAAAAGTAAATTATACTTATATTGCTAACTATCTATTCACTACTTTATCATGTTTTCTAAATACCTCTAAAATCTTAATATAGATATAAGTTAGAAGATAGGCATCTACTTCATCATTATCTACTTGTGGACTATATCCTATAAATTCCCATATAGCATTCTTAACATGCTCTGCCTCATGGATAATACTAGCTTCCTCTTTGGAATTTATTACTACCATAGAATATCCATCTGGAAAGATTCTTGTAAAAGCTTTAGGCTCCACATTGCCTCTATGCATGTCCTTAACCTCTTCCCATTTATCATATATAATTATAAGTAGCCTATAATTAAATATGGGTATATTTATTCTTCTTTTTGTTATCATACTTCCCTCCTAGTTTCAATCATATTAATAAATTCTATTATGGACATTAAGCAAGCTGTGATTCTAGCTTGCTGCGCAAGCTGTGATTACTTTTACTCTTCTGGATGAATTCATCAAGGTCTTTTCTGGACCAACTTAATTCTTTAAATCCTGCTATATGTTCACCTCTAGGTAATTTTCCAGCTCTTACATAGTTATCAAATGTTGCTCTACTAACATTTAAATATCTACAAGACTCATATTTACTTAATCTTCTTTCCCTATCAGTTAATTCTTTCAGTACAGAAATTAATTTAATTGTTTCATCTTCCGTCAAATTAGAATTTCCAGCATCAATATTATCTACCAACTTCAGTAAATATTCTTTAATTAGATTAATCATTGCTTCTCCCTCCATATTTTAAGTGAAAGTACAATACAAAAAATAAAAATATACCTGCTATTATCATATTAGATAATAACAGGTAGAAATCACTTAAAGGTATTATGATGTAGTTATCTACCATTGCTATTACTTTGTTTACTACTATATAATGTATAAACATCCTATGATATTTACAAAATTTGTAAATATAACTACTAATATACATTGGAATAGTAGTTAATATAGATGTACCAGCAATATATGAAAGTATATCTAAGCTAATATCATAGTACATTAATATATTATCTAGTAAACTAAGGAGAGCGATAATTATTGGAACATATTTCACACAGATCAATTCCAACTTATAGATAACTAATCTTCTCATAGTTAAACCTTATCTTTTTCTCTTCTTCTTCAGTTCTCTTCTTCTTCTAAGAGAGGAAGCTCCAGTTGTACCATTTAATGCCCTAGGTCTTCCCATAATTATTTACTTTTACTTTTACCTTTTCCTTTGCCTTTCCCTTTACATCCACTTCTTTTCATCATAATCATTCTATTTTAATAGTTAATTCTTCTCCTCTATTCTTACCTTCTAAAAGGCTGGAATAAAGTTTTTTAAATGTAATAGTACTATTACTAATAACTCCATTACTAGTGTTTTCCCCAACTAGAATGCACCCAAGAGTATCACCTACTTTGTTTCCCACGTGAATGAGAACTCCGTCATAACCTTTAACATCAAGAAGTCTAGGCAACTTCCCATTACAAAACTTAGCCCATACTCTATCTTTAAATTTAGGACTTACTATATCTAAGGTAATCTTATAAATTCCCTTCGGTATAGCTGTGTTACCATAAATTTTCTTTGATTTAATTTCTTCTAAAGACATTGAACTAGTTAGGTCTCTGTCAGTGTCCTCTAATGTATCACATTCATATTTACCATTAATATATAGCTGTCCTATGGTATAATTATTAGTTTTTGATACTCTCTTTAGATTTAATTCCATATACCTGTTTTATTATTCTTTTTCATCCTCTTCAGTACAAGGGGCTACCTCTCCTAAAATATCCCTAATTTGATCCTCAGTATAGAATTGTCTTTTAGTACAAATATTATCCAAGCAGGAATTGTTTAATAATCTATGAATAATACCCTTCAATCTATATACTTCTACTCTATTATCTTCAGCAAGTTTAATATAGAATTGAAGCTTTCTATTATTATCTCTTACTATATCCTCATAAAACTCTAGAGATTTCTTTAAGTTTTCTATCTCATTAGAGTCTACTTCCGTATTATATTTTCTTCTGGCTAGTAACCAGGTTACTATACCTGTAGCTAGGTTAGTACCCAAAGTTACAATTCCTGTAATTAAACTTGGATCCATATATTAAAAATTATTTTTTACTTTCAATTTCTTTAATTGTGTTTTTAAAAGATCTACATGCCTAGAATAAGGATACAGAAGAAATTTGTGAAAAAAAAACATATCTCCAGCGGTTTGACCATCTACTTTTCCTCCTATACATAGCCTACTTCCTCCTGTAAAGGTACTAGCTTGAATATTTAACACATAATTACTATTATGATAGTTGAATTTAGTTAGATAGGTTACAGCTCTATTAGTATTGATAGGTACAAGATTATTCCTACCTAGTATTTAATATCCATATTGCAAGGTATTTGCTAATACTCCTTTAATCTCAGAATAAATCTCTGGATTCCAGCCAGGATATAAGACAGTAGTTATAAACTCTGATTGACCAGCAGGTCTCACTTGAAGTTGTATATTCCCCTCAGTAATATTTTTCACTAAAAATCCAATCCCAGGGTTAAAATCACCTGCTGGTATATTTCTTAGTACACTCACTTGCAGAGAATTAATAACCTCTGCTCTATTTATAATTCTATTATCCATTTTATATGCCTATTAAAGATAAACAAAGATATACAAATAGTTTGATATAATCAATTATATAAATAAAATATTTACTATTACTTTATCACCTCTATAAATCTACTTTTTCTAACTGTAGAATAAGGATTATTTTCTATAATATCAACTTTCAATACATTATGTTTTTTCTGAAATAATCTAACAAGCCAGCATTTGTGGGGAGGCTTTATAGTTTCCTTATCTACACTCCAAACTATATTAGTTTCAGTAGTAAATTCTGGATTAACTATTATGGTGTTAGGATATCTCAAGCCTAATTGTAACTTATACCATTTATCCCCTAGCACAGTATCCATATTAATAGTTGCATCCTTAAATATAGTGTCTCTATAGAATATAGTATCTTTCTTAGAAGATTGAGCTAATAGGTATTGCATTTGCTTTAACTTACTATCTTTTATCTTAAGTTCTTTCCTGACCTTATTCATTTGCTCCAGAAGAGAATCATTGTAGTAGTCTAATTGTTCTATTCTAAATTGAAACACTCTACTCTCATCTTTTAAGATAGAATTTTCTGCAGAAAAGGCTTTTTCATTAGCTAATGAAATGGAAAGTTCATTAGCTAAATTTCTGGACCTATTGTATAGTACACAAGTACTAACCATAAGCAGACCTAATACTATTACTAGTATAATCCATAAATATTTCTTGATAGTACTGATCACACATACTAACATTTATTATCTTATTAGTTGCATTTTAAGCATTATTTCCCTGTTCTGTTTCCTCCTGCAAAGCCTGTTCTTTGGCTTTTTGGTAGCTTAGATGTTGCTCCGGTGTAATCTCCCTTACGGTTGAAGCGTCGAAGTCTGCCGGCGTGTACATCGCTTTTACTCCCTCGTAAGTCTTTATATCGTCGCCTTCTTGGTAGGTAGTCAGGTAATTACCTTCCGTTGCCGGAGTGATTTTTTGATAACTTTTTTCTTCTATATTCATGGGTATTTGTTTTTTATGAGGTTTTGTTTGATTGTGTTCTTTTATCCATTACATCGAATCGGCGAAATTAACCGTCCAATTCTCATCTGTCAGTTTCGCTATGATACCTTCTGTTTCCAAATAAGTTTGTGCAGCCGTGTTAAATGTCAACGTAGCTGCCGGTAGTCCCAAAGTTTTTAATGGAGCTACACCGCTTTCTCCGGCAGCATTGGCAAATCCTCCGAATCGATTCAAAGTCTCTTCATCGATATTCGGGGAATCTGCCAGCGATAGAGCGGTGTGCAAGAATATCACATCGCCGATCGACGACAAAGCCGAGCACCTTTTAAACATATTGACCGCATTTCCCACATTCGAGAAATCGAAATATTCGACGCTTTGTAAAGCGCTACAATCTTCGAACATAGAGTTAATAGTGGAGAGATTAGGCAGATCGCATTTCGGGAATAAAATTAAGCTCGGATTCTTGGAAAAAGCCCAGTCCGCCCGATTTGCTTTCGGTGCAGAGATTGATTTTATATCTGACAAGATAGGATTATTCCAAAAAGAAATATATAGAGATTCAGCTATCGGAGCATTCAGTCTGACAGATTTTAAAGAGGCACAGTTAGATGTAAGAGTCTCTAAACGAGTACATGCCGGCAAATTCAATTCTAAATCCGTCAAGTCTGGACAACCGAGAAAACAACGGTAAATATTCGTTATTTTATCTTGTGGAATCGGAGGTACGGATTTTATAGGAGTTCCTTCGAACATATAGGAGGCGTCTGTCACATTAGAAAAATCGAATACTTCGGGTACTTCCTCGAACGTGGAATAAGCGAATTTAATCCCCTCCGCTGCCACGTCGATTTTTTGTTGGGGTGGGAGTCCTCCCCCTCCATTTCCTTTATTACCTGTTATTATAATAGTTCCCATTTTCTGTATTATATTTTTCTTGTAATTCCAATGCTTCTTGTTCTGGTAATTCCATATATAAATCCAAATTGTAGTCATCTGGAATAAATAATTCCTTTGCTACTATTACCCCATTTATAAAATCCTTATTTACAAATAGGAATCCTTCTTTTGATATTAAGTGTTTCATATTATCTATTTACTACCCAATTTTTATCCGTGGCTATCTTTATATCTTCTTCTGTTAACTCTTGTGCACCAGTGGAACTTACTAAACTCATTGTCCTTGTAGGCTGACCAGTAAAATCCGGTAATTGATTAAATATATCCACCAATGCCTCTCTACTTATTACACACTCTATAATTGTCAGCACGTTATTATATGAATTATTCCATACAAATTGAGACTCTTTACTAAACTTTATACCATTAAAAGCTGAACTACTTATACCAAAACTGAGTAACCTACAATTTGGTATATTAAATACAAAGTCTGGAATAGTTAGCCATTGTATTTGGTTTATATATGTACCTCTTTCTGATAAACTCCCAAAATCTTCTGGGATAAAAAGTTCTTGTAAAGAATACATATTATTTAAAAAATAACCAGCATTATAAATATAGGGCATAGAGGGGGGGTAAATGAGTTTTCTTAACCTTCTACAATTATTTAGGTCATCATATACTGAATCCCCTAGAAATGGTTCTTGTGGAAATATAATCTCCTCTACTTGAAAAGAATAATACCCCAACTGTTGCATTGAACCAGCGTATGGTTTTGGGTAATCACTTCTTCTTATAAACTTATATTTTGAAAAGTCACAAATATTCCAATCACCTTTTAAGGACTTACAAGTAAATGTAATTGGAAATAGACTTCCCTCCACTATATTCATTTTAGGGATTTTAAGCAGCCCATATAGCCAATCACTTATCGTGAAAATACTTGTGCTTCCAATGTGGTCTTCTGGGAAATACTCAATAGTTACTGGTTCATCTAATAAAAACCCTCTAAAATTTGGAAAACATTGGCCATCAATTGAGATAAAGCTATATAGGTATTTTCCTTTTATCTTTATACCAAGAAGATTTAACCCAGATGAATATAATTTTACTAATGGTAGTGATTTTAAACTGTACCTTTTTTCAGTAAATATTTTATCCCCTATTGAGAGAAAAGTTAGAGAATTATTAACTAACCTTATCCCTTCATAATAAGTTGAGTTAAAAGAGTAAATAATGTATGAAAAAATATCTCTTTTGTCAAGATTTTCTGATATAGTGGTTCTAACTACCCAAAATTTTCTCCCCTGTGAATCTATACCAGTTTCTTTATAATCTTTTAAAAATATAACATCAGTATAGTGATTTAATCTGATAGGGGTTACAAGTTCTTCACCAATATAATGCCTTAATGCAGAATTACTATTAGAATATCCAATAACTAATATAGTAGGCATATTAGGATATTCCGTTATTATAGCATTTACGAATTTATCCTCTACATTATATACATATTCCCTCCATGCAGGGTCTATGGCTTGTTCTACTTCATTTGGTTCTTGAACAATAGCCGGAACTACTACTTTTTCTTGTACTTGAATCTGAGGTTGTGGACAGATTATTTCTTCTTCCACAACTGGTATGTTTGGAATACAGGAATCTTGCATATCTAATTATATTATAATCACATCTATTAATTCACTACCTTGAGGAGAACTGTAGTTCCATACCCCATCATTAAAATCACTATCATCCACTTGGTATCTCCTTGTTACAGATAGTTGGCCTCTCTGAAACGTGTTAGCATTAAATATAATTACAACACGATCATCTTTGACTACATTATTCAATCTGGTTGTTCCATCGAAAGATACTTCATATTTATTACCTTCGCAATCTTGATAAACAAAGTTAAACTTTACCTCAGAGTTATTTAATGGAGTGCCATCCTCTCCAACAAAATTTACAGAAATTTTAAAATCATCATCATGTCTAACATTCATAATATTAGTCAATTGAAGGTTTACCCAATAAATAGACCTCTCTATATGTTTTTGAATAATCTAAATCTCCCTCTTCCGGAGTTGGATTATAGAAGAAAGTAGTTTGTATATAATCCGAACTCATATAGGTCATAGCTACACCTGCATATGAAGCAGAACTTATACTCCTTCTACTTTTATATAAATTTACATAAGTTCTATCCTCAAAATTGTCACTTGCATCATCATCCGTTAATACTACTGTACATTTTGATAGCTCTTCCAGTCTAGACTTAATGGATTTTGAACTATCTATTTTTAAAGCAGTTTTTATAGTATTGACATTAGAAGAACCATTCAGAGCCTGAATATTAACAAATGACAGGGTCTCCACATTTAATCCGCCCACTGTAACTCTAACAGTGTATTCATTATTATCTTTTGCATAGAAGTCATAATCATATGATTTATTCATATAAGTAAAGGATATTCTATGCAAGGTTTTAGCTGAAGTACCTATGGTCTCAGTAAGTTCACTTATATTGCACTTTATTCTATTCTCACTAGTATCAGTATTACTAGATACTAGATCAATTATAGGAATGGCACTTAATCTGATTAATGTAGCAGATATCCTACCACTAGTAGAGCTAGTACTCATATTTAGTGCTTTAGCAACATCTACTTGTGAGGCTCCAGTTTCTAGTAATAAAAACTTAGATAAAGGTAATGTAGCAGTCATAGCTTCTATTGAGTACTTTAACTCCGGTAAGCTATATACAGTATAGTCCTGTATCACCCAATCGGAAGATGCTTTTATCATCCTATGCTCATCATTTACTATATAATGAATGGTATAGGCACTATCATCATAGGTAACTGAAACAAATACGGCACTTTCAGAGGATCCGGCTGAAACAGCTACATCTCCAGCTCTAGGAGGAATTAATTTATTACCCCCCACTGGTATAAATGCAGCTCTAAGTTCTGAAGACATGCTATCACCGTTAATAGTCTTTAATAAGGCAAAATTATATACATGAGTTCTGGATATATTAGAGACAGAGTTGTTATTGATATATATAGTATTTACTCCTCCATAACTCGTATATATTACCACTTTTCTGCCTGTTCTTAGTTCTGTCCCAGAGAATATTACCACTCCTTGGATAAGACCATAAGCTACGTTAGCTACCCTATCCCCTATAGAAGGAAACTTAGACATACCTTCAAATCCACCAGATATAGGCACAAAAGCATCACTAACATTATCTCCAAAAGATAGTGCATCAAATAAGGAGACATCATATACTACCTTAGAGTCACTATATCCTTCTACAAACTCCTTAACAGCTTTCTGGCTCATTACTTTATCTTCAGATTCCCCACTAGACTGAACTATGTCTAATTCAGATAACATTTGGACCCAATTATCAGGGTTAACCCAAGCACTCCTATCTACAGATACACCATTATACTGTATGGTTACCCACTTATTCGGAGTCAAATCCTTAGATAAAAATGTTCCTACAAATCCAATCCTTCTATCATATAAGGGAACTGCACTTATAGCCTCTTGAAGAGAGTATGCAGTGGCAGAATAATTGGCAGAATAATTGGCAGAA
>OLNW01000138.1_pt1 | contig 93298 bp, 77 predicted proteins | sample 1672121 | NCBI WGS metagenome assembly OLNW01 (sample SAMEA3136648, study PRJEB25190) | human gut metagenome
TATGGCTTATGAAGTTCACTGGCTTCGTCTGTTGTTTACTTAATGAATTAAATAGTAAAAAATATTGTAACCTTTTTGGTTTTCATTTGTTATATGTATGAAAGAAGTCGAAAAGTATCGAGGAAAGGGAGTGAGAATCTGGATAAGCATTTGTTAGAAGCGTTATATCACCGTTATTATAAGGAGCTATACATTTTTGTATATTCTCTTTGTGGAAGTGAGACAGTAACCGATGATATTTTGCAGGATACATTTTTAAAAGCTCTGCTGGTATTGAAAGATTCTCACACCAATATGCGGGCATGGCTTTATATGGTAGCCCGGAATCTTTATTATAATTATTATAATAGGCAGAAGAATTTGTTTTCCATAGAAACAGAAGAAGTGGATAGAAGAAATTCAAGGGAGAAGATTATTTCTGGTGAAGGAGAAGCCTTTATTCAGAATGATATTTTGGAAGAGATATTACATAAAGAAGAAAAAAAGAGGGTGTGGGATGCTGTGAACCGCCTGAAAGGACAGAAGAAGGAAGTAATACTATTACAGTATTTTGGAGATTTTTTGCAAAAAGAGATTGCAGCAATGCTAAAAATAACTCCAGGTAATGTGAAGGTTCTTTCTTATCGTGCAAAGAAGGAATTAAAAGAATATTTAACGAAGGAGGAAGGAAGATGACATACCGCGAATTACTGGAATTATATAAGACCGGAGAATTAGAATTAGAACAGAGAAAAAAGGTAGAGAAAGATATTGAGAGGCAGGAAGCGATAAGTGATTACCTTTATGAGCAGGAAGATATTCCAGAACTTAATGATATTTTTGAGGAAAAAGCAGCCGCTGAGAAGAATAATAAGAGGAACGATGATATAGGGGATATAGATACAAAATTTATAGAGATGGTCAACCGTTCAATCAGACGTGCGTTTCGCAGAATGGGGCTGACTATTTTAGCGGCGGCATGTGTGCTGATTTTATTTGTACAATTCTGCCTTCCAACGATTGTATCATGTTTTTATTATAATCCAGCGAAGAATATAGGAGACAAAGATTACGCGATAAGTAAGATGAGTCGTGATATGGCGGTATATTCTGAAGTTTTTCTACCAGGGAAAAGGAGAGGTTCTGTGCAGGTGGAAGCAAAAGGATATGGGAATTATAATATCACAGTCAATCAGACTTCCAGTTTTACAGGTAGCCTGACAGATGTATCAGGAGAAATCACACGGGGAGAGCTAAGATACTATGATAACAATATTTTTAAAAAGCCAGCTACAAATGTTTTTGTATATGGAAGCATTGCTGGAAAGGAAGAAAATACGGTAGAAGAGAATTTAAAATATACAAGAAAATACTTTGATGTGAAAGACGATGAAGAAATCAATCTATGTGCGGCAGGATCTAAGGAAGAGTCTCTCAAAACATTACAGGAATTAGATGAAAGAAAAATGTATATAGGCTATGTTTCTTTAGATAAAATTATGTCATATGCCGACTTTAAGAAATATGTGGATAAGCAGGATTTAGCAGAAGTATGGTGTGCGGTGCAGGTAGCAGAACTGGAGAAGGAAGAAGAAGGAGTAGTAAACTTTCAGTCGAATATACCGAATATTGGATTTGTATGCAATCCTTCTTATAACACAGCAATTAAGTGGGATGAGAAAAAGTATCCAAACCTTTTACCAGGGTGTGAAACACAAGATATGGGTAATGAGGACGAATGGGATGACCCGGAAGAAAACCTTAAAAGTGAAAGCAATGCCAGACAGCATTTTGTCAGTTTACTTAACTATCTTTCCAATCAGAAGAAGTTCCTCGCTATGATGGAGAAAGATAACAGTAATTATACAACCAAAGAATTAAAAGAGATGGTATCCTACATCAAGAAGAATGGGATAAAAGTGTATGGATTTACTACAATCGCAGATAAAGAGACATTATTAAAACTCAGCAAACAAAGCGAAGTATACGAAATATACACAGAAGAAGTGAGATGACTATTTAATTCAGTAAAACGGCAGACGCCCGCGACGAGAACCAATACTCTATATTTGTGGTCTCGGAGCAAGTGTTGGATGTGAGTGCACAAGCGAACATTCAACACGCCGCGACTAAAATCACAAATATGGCTGATGGGGTTCACTGGATTCATCTGCATCTGCCTAATGAATGAAACAGCAATTCACATTTATTTCACATAATGTTCGTTGACAACTTTAGCTTTGAAAGTTTACAATAGTCCAATAGACAATAGTAACTGATTGTAAGAATTTTCAGAAAGTATTATTGTCTGTAAGTATACAGAAAGGAAGTAACAGACAGTTATGAAAGAAGTAAAGACACCGAGAAAGCCGTTTATTTTTTATTATATTATTGTGCTTCTCGTACTCATGCTGGTCAATATGTTTGTTATGCCGATGATTAGAGAGGCGAGCATTAAGAAGGTTGATTATAATGAGTTTATGAATATGACATTAAATAAACAGATTAAAAAAGTAGAGATTGATGATTCACAGATTACATTTACCGATCAGAATGGAACCGTTTATAAGACGTCCAAGATGGATGGTGACTGGGGATTAACGGAGAGATTATATCGTTCAGGAGCTGAATTTACGACACAGGTTCAGGAACAGATGTCTCCAATATTATCCTTCCTGTTATCCTGGATTATCCCAATTGTGTTGTTCTCCGCATTAGGATATTATGCGCAGAAGAAGATGATGAACAAGATGTCCGGCGGTGGTCCGAATATGATGTTTGGTATGGGTAAGAGTAATGCCAAAGTCTATGTACCGTCCGAGGAAGGTATCCGTTTTAGTGACGTAGCGGGTGAAGATGAGGCGAAGGAGAACTTAGCTGAAATCGTAGATTATCTGCATCAGCCATCAAAGTATTCAGAGATTGGTGCTTCCATGCCGAAGGGAGTTCTTTTAGTAGGCCCTCCGGGAACAGGTAAGACGATGCTTGCCAAAGCCGTAGCTGGTGAAGCGAATGTACCATTCTTTTCTATCTCTGGTTCTGAATTTGTAGAGATGTTTGTTGGTATGGGTGCTTCAAAAGTAAGAGATTTATTTAAGCAGGCGAAGGAAAAAGCTCCATGTATCGTATTTATCGACGAGATTGATGCTATTGGTAAGAAGAGAGATGGACATATCGGCGGTAATGACGAGCGAGAGCAGACTCTCAACCAGCTTCTTACAGAGATGGATGGCTTTGAAGGTAATAATGGCGTTATCATTTTAGCGGCAACAAACCGTCCAGAATCTCTTGATCCGGCATTAACCAGACCGGGACGATTTGACCGCCGTGTACCAGTAGAACTTCCAGATTTAGTAGGAAGAGAAGCCATTTTAAGAGTACACAGTAAAAAGACTCGTCTTGCTGATAATGTAGATTTGCATGCCATTGCCCGTATGGCTGCAGGCGCTTCTGGCGCAGAACTTGCTAACATTATTAATGAGGGTGCCTTAAGAGCAGTAAGGAATGGCAGAAGAATAGTAACACAGGCGGATCTTGAAGAAAGTGTAGAAGTAGTAATCGCAGGATATCAGAAGAAGAATGCTGTCCTTTCACCAAAAGAGAAGATGACAGTTGCTTACCATGAGATTGGTCATGCTTTAGTTGCTGCTAAGCAGACAAATTCTGCACCAGTACAGAAGATTACGATTATTCCACGAACTTCTGGTGCGTTAGGATACACGATGCAGGTAGAACAGCAGGATAAATATCTTATGACGAAGGAAGAAATCCAGAATAAGATTGCAACACTCACAGGTGGACGTGCAGCAGAAGAAATTGTGACAGGAACAATAAGTACAGGAGCTTCTAACGATATTGAACAGGCAACAAAGCTTGCAAGAGCGATGATTACCCGTTACGGTATGACAGACGAATTCGACATGGTTGCAATGGAAACTGTCAATAATCAGTATCTCGGTGGAGATGCTTCCCTTGCATGTTCTGCAGACACACAGAAGAAGATTGATGAGAAGGTTGTAGAAGTTGTAAAAGCCCAGCATAAGAAAGCATTAGATATCTTGAATGAAAACAAAGATAAGCTTCATGAACTGGCGAACTTCCTCTATGAGAAAGAAACGATTACTGGTGAAGAATTTATGCGGATTCTGGAATCCTAATTAAATACTATTAATTATTAACTATAAATGAGTAAATTTAAAATATTGCACAACTATGTCCGCATTATAAAGACATACATTGCTTGATTAGTCTGAATGTGTTTGGACTATAAACAAGAAGCACTTATTTTGTGCATTTTTTCTGTATTTGCTCATTCATAGTATTTATAATAAAAATATGAAATCTAAAATAAATATTGCATATTTTGGAAATATGTGATATAAAGGAATTAATTACAAAATTTTACATTATTATAGCAGGTTGAAGGAGCAGAGACAATGGTAGCAGAAGTTTTTAGCGCAATGATACAGGGAATCGAAGGACAGATTGTAAAGATACAGGTAGATATTAGTAATGGGCTTCCAAATTTTAATATGATTGGATACTTGTCTAATGAAGTGAAGGAGTCAAAAGAGCGGGTACGTACTGCTTTGAATAATATCGGTGTTTTGTTGCCGCCGAAGAGGATTTCTGTGAATTTTGCTCCGGCAGATTTTCGAAAATGTGGGACTTCTTTTGATATTGGGGTTGCGGCAGCGATTTTGCTTGCAATGGATTTTGTCCCGGAAACTTATATAAAAGATACACTTTTTGTTGGTGAGCTATCGTTAAATGGGCAGATTTGTCCGATTTCTGGTGTTTTACCGATTGTCGTTGCTGCATCTAAAAGAGGAATAAAGAGATGTATTGTGGCACAGGAGAACGTGGCAGAGGCTGCTTTTGTAGAGCAGATGGAGGTAGTTGGATGTAGGAATTTAGAAGAACTTTTTTTCTATCTAAAACATGGGTATATTATAAATGATGACTCAGGAGAAATATTAGAGAATTCAGGGAATATATCAGAAGATTCAGGAAAGGAATGTACGATACAAGATGTCAAAAAATCACAGGAGATATCGGAAAGTACACGAAGTTTAAATTTACTTGTAAAAGATATTTTAGAAAATGCAGACGAAGACAAAATATCTGTTACGGATTTTTCTGAAGTAAAAGGACAGGTTATGGCTAAAAGAGCAATGGAGATTGCGGCGGCAGGATATCATAATTTAATGTTGGGTGGTCCGCCGGGAGTGGGAAAGTCTATGTTAGCATCCTGTATTTCTGGAATTATGCCACAGATGACAACAGAAGAGATGATAGATACTACGATTATATACAGTGCAAAAGGCTTGTTAAAAGACAGTTTTTCATTGATTACGAAACGACCCTTCCGTAATCCCTCTCTTGCGGTTACACAGGCAGGAATGTTTGGAGGAGGAATGACTCCGCAGCCGGGAGAGATTTCTCTTGCACATCATGGAATTCTTTTTTTAGATGAGTTTCCAGAATATAAAAGAGAAATTATAGAAATGCTTCGAGTTCCTTTGGAAAAACATGAGATTTCTATTGTAAGAAAGGAACAAACCCTGACATTTCCGGCAGACTTTTTGCTGTCTGTTTGTGCGAATGTAGCAGCAATGATTATAATATAAATATAACGAACGAGTATTCAGTATTGAGAGAAGAAAAAGCCTGATTATAAGGGCTTTTGAAGATTCGCCTCGCTTAAATAGTAAAGTAAAGATTGAACTGTTCTATTTGAGTACAAATAATTTTGTTTAGTATGAATAATAAAAAGCTAATTATGAAACCATATAACGATTAAGTATAATAATCGTTAAATTGTTTTATATCGTTAAATTGTATATTTATACCGATACAAAAAAAAATAGCCACACCTTACAGTGTAGCTATTCGCGTGCAATATTAATTCTCAACTGGTATTATTATTCTGGCAGAGTTTATTATATATTTTCATCAATATGAATATCTTTTTTTAAGAGCTTATCCGGAACAACCGTTTTCTTTTTTCCTGCCACAATTTCATTCATTTCTGTTAAACGATTTTCTTTTAAATCAATATCAATGGCATCCCCTTCATTCATTGTTTTTTCAATTTCATCCAGATAATCTCGAAGCTCCCTAATATCCTCTTTAATATAATCAGGATAATCAACTGGAAATCCATTCATATGCATTAAAATTGTATTAATACATGGGTCAGCCATTTTGTATCCTGTACTTGCTTGTACAATATTACTTTCATATGTTGTTCCTGTTTTATCGTCATTTTTAATAGCAACAGTAACAAACATTGGAAGACCTGCAAAAGTACAAGCGACTTTTAAATCAGATATTATAGGAGCAATTTCTTTTTTATAAACTTCAGTTTTGTCATATTTTGTAATTTTTCTTTTCATAAAATTATAATTCTCCTTCTGCTTTAACATTGGATTAGCAGCATTATTTTATGCTACATTCTTGCCTTTATAACAGCAGAGAATAGCAATCCCCCATTCGAAGATAACACTGTAACATCTGTATCAATACGTTATGGTCTTTTGTTAGATTAACCGGCTGGAAGACCGGACAATCTTTATTCTACAATTCATCCCGCGGCTTAAAAAGTTGGACAGGCTTTATGAAAAAGATTTTCTGTTAAAATCCTCCACCCATTAATTTACTAACAGCTCCAAACATATCAAATCCACTATCATCCAATTCTTCATCCGCTTCTTTTGATAGCGTTTCTGAGATAGTATTTTCAGGAATAGACTCTATTGTTTCTTTGTTAAATGGCTCAGTAGCATCCTTTTTTTCCTCTTTTATAGATACAGAAGACGTATCGGAAGGAACAACACCTTTCACGGATACAGAAGAACTTTCTGAAGGATACGTTTTTGAAGTTTTATCTAAAGAATCATCTTCTGCATGTGTAGTGTTGTTCAAATTATTTCCAGTAGCAATTACTTTTTTTTGTTTGGTCTTTTTTGATGAAAGAGTAGTCTTTGAGGCTTTAGATGTTGTATTCTTTTTTCTTCTTGATAAAGAGGAAAACATAACTTCATTAAAGTATGGCTCCATATAGACTCCATCAAGGAAAGAACGAAACAACACTTTTAGACCATTACTTCGCGAACCATATCGAAAGCCAAGAAGATATTTTATAGCCTTTTCTTCCATTTTATTTGCTGGATTCAGATAAAAATGAGCAAAACTATCTGAAAGATTTAGATGGTAAGGAACAGAAGAAGGAAGAGGGATATGAAATCCCTCTTGTGCTACATTATGATATTCGCCTGTAGCTTTTCCAAAAAGATTCTCGTACTTCTCTTGAAAGTCTTTATTATTGATAATGTTATGGTCTGAAAGATAAAGAACCATTAACTTCATCCATTTTGTAAATTCAAAGTCAGGATGCATATAAAGAGCAACAAGGTCTAAATCGTGCTGCCAGTATAATCCTATCTTTACCATCATATGCTATCCCCTCCCTTACCTCTTATGCTGTCTTGCTACGGCCAAGCATATTGGATAGATAGTAGTAATAACCGTTTACATTGGAATAAACAGTGGACACAGATACGTTGTTGATATTAGCCGGGATGACCCTGAGATCTTCTACATCTTTAAACGCATTGATGAAAACATCTTTCCATGCTTCAAAGGTACCACCGGTAGCAATAATGTAATCATAATCTACAAAATAATTGTAGATAGAGCTCAGTCTTTCAATAACTTCTTTACACACTTCAACACAGTTCTTTTCAAGGATGTCTTTGAATGAATATTTTCTTGTTTTTAAAGGACGGCGGCTAACAATCACTTTCACTTCTCCAGATTCTAAACAGTTCTGGAGTTCAGGGACTTCAATAGAAAGACCAAATTCTTTTTCGATATCTCTGCATGTACGAGCAAAAACTTCATGCATTCCATATTCTGGAAAAGTCTCTCCTTTACCAATAACCTGACCTCGTTTTACGATATATGTATCTAATGTACCATATCCTGGATCAAATACGATGACATTTCCGCTCCAATACTGGATTGCTGTCTTTGACTGTCTTCCGTTAGCATTTGTTGATGCAGAAACTAAAGAACCTAATGGTTGTGGCATAACCTGAATATCGTTTTCTTTTAATTCGATAGAATACTTTATCCAATTTCCGGCTCCAACTTTTACTTCAAAATCATGCTTACCACAAAGTGCTTCTCTTAAATCTACTGCATCGTTAATATATTTTGGAGGCAGTCCTGCTTCAATCATAATGTGTTTATCTTCACAGGAACCATATTTATTTGGCATGAGCCCTAAAGCAATACCTGTGCGTGTAGTTACACGAAAGATGTCAGTAAAAAAGCGGTGTCTTCCGGTTAATTCCTGCTCACTGTCTACAATTTCTTTTGCATTAACTTCGTCGTAAGCTAGTTTGCCAACGACCCATTCTCCGGTTTCATCACGATAACGGATATCTGAATCCTCAGCTTCTCTTAAGAAAGCACGTCCTTCCGGAACCTTCTTTGCGTAATATGGGAATGCGAATCTTTTATTTGGCGACTTCCCTTTTACCGAAGAATATCCGGTATCTAATCCGAGTACCCAGTATCCTTCCGGACAAGTTGACTGTTCTTCAATAATCTCTGTTCTTGTTTTAAAATCATTTGTGTTCATAAAAAACCTCCTTGGGGGTACGCCCCGTTTTATTAGTCAGATTACTTGGTCACTAATAGTATGACAGAATTGAAAACGAATCAATTTTTCTGTAGAAGTTTTTTTTATTATAGATTCTGAACTTGCATACTACTTATGTAAATACAGTTTTAATGATGAGAGGAGAATAAGAATTATGGATAATAGTACAATTACAACTATCTCTATCAGAAATTTTAAAGGGATCGAAGATCTGCAGTTAAATGCAAAAAAATTAAATGCTATCATAGGAAAATGTGGCAGCGGAAAATCATCCTTACTTGATGCAATCCGCTTTGCTCTTACAGGTAAAGCTGGAAAAGAAGTTATCCGAAAAGGATGCCGGGAAGCTAGTGTAGTTTTACGTTTTTCTGATAACTCTACAATCGAACGCATAAGGAGAACTTCGGAAAATATCTCTAAATGTAATGGGAAGAGTTCCACTAAAAGGAGTCTTGATGAATTTCTGACAGCAAGAAATATGAATCCTTGTTGGATTGAAAGTCTATGTTCTGTAGATTGGTTTGCTGGATTATCTTCGAAAGATTTAAATAATTTTTTTATGACAATTCTTCCGTTAAGAGCGAAAGCTGAAACTGTTGTGGAACTTGTTGCCCAACTAGATAAAGATCTTACTGAAAAAAAAGAAAAATATCTAATGGAAGAGATTCTTAAAAAACAGGAAATTTTCAGTTTTAATGATTTAGCAAATGGGTATAATACTGCATATACAGTCAGACAGGAATTGAAAAGAAAGTATAACGAGATGCTACCTAGATGTACTTTTAATGAAACGGTTCCAGCTAAAACAAGAGAAGATATCGAAAAAGAACTTAACAACATTTCACAAGTAGAAGCTGCTGAAAAAGAGTATTCGAAACGTTTAAAGGAATATGCATCTTCAAAAAAACAACATGACCTAGCAATAAAACGACTTGATGAGATGAAAAAAGAATTAGATACTTATTCCTCATGTAAAAAACCTAAAGAAGAAACAAAAGCTCAGGCAGAAGCGGATAGAAAATTATTTCAAGTTCATATTAAAAGGACAAATGAATATATCGGCACAATAAATTCTACTTTAGATTTGTTAAAAAGAACCTTGGACAATCTGGATAAACCTATATGCCCTATTTCAGAAAAATTAATATGTACTACTGACAAATCTCAGTTGAAAGAAGAACTGCTATCATTGATTCAGAAAAATGAAAATGCATTAGCTTCAAACAAAGAGTTTTTAGCGAAATGCGAAGATCAGGTATGTAAAAGGGATGATATTATTTCAAATTACCAAAAAGAAGTATATCGCTATGAGCAAAAAACAACTTTAGAAAATAACATTTCGAAATTTATTGTTCCAGAAATCCTTCCAGAACCTCAGAAGGTTGAAAAAGCACATCTTGAAGCTAAGAAAAAAGAGCTTTTAGACCTGCTGAGTATTCTTTCAAGATATGAAAAAGTACAACAAAATAAAAAAGAATTAGCAAAGATAAAAGACAAGTATGATTTAGCACAGTTTGCAGTCAAAGTATTGGATTCAAAAATAGGAATTCCTGCACTTATTCTTCAAAGAACTTTACGATTTTTTGAAAAGAAGTGTAATGAAAAAGCTTCTTTACTTAGAGAAGGCTTTCAAATTCATTTTTTATCTGACAATGGTATAACTATTCAGGTTTCTCCAGGAAAAGGGAAGCCTTTTGTGGATATGAAAGAGGTATCTACAGGGGAATTTGTATGTGTTGCGTATATTCTCATGACGATGATAGGTGAAGCTACAAAGTGCCATCTATTCCTTATAGATAATTTAGATCGGCTAGACACAGAATATCTAAACGCATTATTAAGCCTTTTGGAGGAAGATAAAAAAATAGAACAAGTCTTTCTCGGAGGAGTAGATCATGCAGATGTTGAACAAACATTAAATGATAAGTCGTTTCAGATTATCCATATGTAACTATTAGGCCGGCTCGATAAGAGTCGGCTTATTTTTTTCTGATTCTTTCATACTAATATTAAGAATGTTTGATCCAGTACAATAACATAGAAAATCACCTCAGTAGATGTTAAAAAGATCAGCATTTGTCAATTTCGTTACTCTTAAATAGAATATAAGTTAAGTAACGAAATAAACTGCAAAAGATAATGGCAGCAATGGGAAGATGTCGTATCCCTGCTGATACAAAATTAAGGAACGCCGGAATCAAACCGGCATATTAGTTTCCGTTAAAATATCGGCTATAAATCAAAAAATTAAATTGTATAGTAAAAGGAGGATTTTGTATGGCATTCAGATCACGGAATGATTTACGCGTTCGTGGAACAATCGTGTTTATTCGCTCTGGAGAGACTGGAGCAGGAGTTCCATTTGTGAATATACGTATTGTCACTGATAGCGGACCAAGAAAAGATTATCCAATGTTCAGATTTTATGGAGAATCAGCAGCAATCGCTGCAAAATTTGAAAGAGGAGACAGAGTACTTGTTACAGGACATGCTTCTTTAAGAAGAAAGCTGGATGAAAACAGGCAGCCAACAAACGGTTATCAGCAGCTTCTGATCGGAGACTCTATTGAAATGTCTAAGAGAGAGTTAAGTCGTTACCTTAATCTTACATCAGATCATATGTCTGAATATGATGGTGGGCATATGAGAGATGAAAATGGAGCATTTGTAACAGGCGAGGTTGTACATACTTATGAGATTAATGATGAAACAGCGATTGTTACTGTGTTATGTGAACGAAGCAAAAACAGAGACAGAGTAAATATATCATGTTTCAAGCGGCAGGCAGAACTTGCTAAAACTTTAAAGCCTGGAGATGTCATTGCAGCTGCAGGACTTATCCAGACCAAAAATATGAGAGAACAGAGAAAAATTGTACAGTCTCTTGTTGCAAGAGATATGGCTCTTGATCCGAATCCCGTAAAAAAAGAAAATAATGGTCGAAAAACAGAAGAAAAAGCTGACTAAGACTGAAAAATGACTATTTAACCCGTTAGATACACTAACGGGTTTTGTTTTTTTTCTCATCAGTCATTCTAATAATGACAAAGTATTTAGAGATGAAAGGAGAAAAAGATATGAGCAATTTGTGTCAATGGTCTTTTGAGGGCTATTTTGCAAATTATATCTTCCATAACGAAAAAACAGGAGAGGGTATATTTAAAATTTGTACATCACATTCTTTTCTCATGGGAGATGCAGTTGCTGACAGGATTGTTGTAAAGAGAGATGCGCGGACAAAAAAAGATATTACCTGGAGGTATATCATCTGTGATGCAACGAAATGTCCTACTCCTTTTTTTTCGAAAGGAACACCACTTATTATTTATGGCGGTTTTACAAGAGAAAAAGAACGCTGGATATTTAAATTGAATGACGTAAGAATGGAAAGTCATGATGAAATGACATTGTCAAATTATTTTAATTCAGGAAATTTTCCTGAATTAAGTTATCAACAATCTATGGCTTTAATAACATATTTAAGGGATACTAAACAGCTAAACATCATCCAATTTGCAGAACAGGAGAATGCCGCAGCAATCTTGAAGGAGGTATGTGGGGTAAACAAAGAAACAGCAAAAAATATAATTGCAGTGATAATGAAAACAAAAATGGAAGAAAAAGTCTTTCGTATTTTATCGAAAGCAAATATTTCATTTCCATATGCAGCTAAGTGTGTAAAATACTATGGAAACGAAGCTTTTAAACAGCTAATAAATGATCCTTATAAGACAGGCTATCGAATCGGTCTGCATTTGGATGAATGTGACAAGATCATGAGACATTTAGGAAAATATGCTCCACTTGATGCTTCGCGCCTAAAATTTGCCGCGTTTGAAACAACTCGGAGAATAGAAAATAATGGACATACATGGACTTCTCTTAATGACTTTGCAAAGGCTGTAAACCGAACAATTATACGTACAGGAGATGACAGTAATAATATAGAACTTACTTCTGTATTATCAGTATTCTATCAGACAAGAGAATTATTTTGTAAAAGTAATAAGAAAAACAGTATTGTATATAATCGAAAAATTTATGATGCTGAAAATAATGCTGTAGAAAATATTATCCGGCTGACATCTAACAGAGAAAAAATTCCTTTTGATGCAAGATTGATAAGAAAGTCTGAAAAGGCTTGTGGAATGTCCTACGGAAAACAACAGAGAGAGGCTTTTCCTAAGATATTAGAATCAAAAGGGATAAAAATATTAACAGGAGGTCCAGGTACAGGCAAAACAACTACAATTAAAGGAATTATTTTAGCCTATCAGGAAATGCATCCAAAAGATGTTGTAAAGCTCTGCGCACCTACAGGCCGGGCAGCTCAAAGAATGGCTGAATCTACAGAAATGCCAGCTTGCACTGTACATAGACTATTGAATTATACCCCCTACGGGGAAGATGCAAACTTCAAGGATGCTTCCGATCCGATTGATGCAGATTTGATTGTCGTAGACGAAGTGTCAATGCTGGATATTTCATTATTTTCCATGCTCATTGATGCTATAAAAACTGGAGCAACACTTGTTCTTGTAGGAGACATTCATCAGTTAGAATCTGTCGGTCCGGGTGCTGTTCTTCATGATTTATTAGATATTAACGACAAGTTTATTCCTAAATGCATGTTGACAGATGTATTTAGACAAAAAGGCGGTTCTCCAATTATTGATAACTCTAAAAGGATTAATGAGGGAAGAACTTCTCTTGTAACAGGAAAAGATTTTCAGATCATACAAACAAAAACTGAAACAGAAAGCATGGAGAAAGTAAAGGGAATTATGAAAAAATACTATGATCCCAAAGATCCATTTAAAATTCAAATACTGTGCCCAAGTAAGGAAGGAATCTCTGGTGTGGTAAATCAAAATACTATTTTACAAGAGTGTTTGAATACATCCAAAGACAAAATCTTTTATGGAAAAGGATGCTATAAAGTTAATGATAAGATCATCATGACCAAAAATAATTACGAGGCGGATTATTATAATGGAGATATTGGAATTATAAGATCTATTGATAAGAACAAACAGTTACATGTTGAAATACGCGAGAAAGAATATGTTCTTACAAGAGATATGATGGAAGATATTCGCCTTGCATATGGAATGACAATACATAAGTCGCAGGGAAGTGAATTTCCAATTGTCATTGTTGTTATGCCTATGAAGCCCAAAATCATGTTGGTGAGGAACCTCTTGTATACTGCCATCACAAGAGCAAAAAAACAATGCATCATCATTAATGAAGGTACAGCCTTAGAAACAGCTATTAAGACGATACAGGCAGGAAATCGAAGGACAAGATTGAAAACACTACTTGAGCAAAGAGGAATGTGTTAACAAACAGATAATGACTATGATGCAGATGCTCATTAAAAAAATAAGACAGTTACAACAACAGTAACTGCCTTATTTTTAGTTCAATTTTCCTATATTTTTTATTGGCAAGAGCCGAAACGACGTTTTTCCGATTATTCTATTCTTTTTTATAACTCCAACTTCTGGAAATCTGGAGTCATCACTATCATTCCGATTATCTCCTAATACAAAATATTCATTCTTTCCTAATACCATTAAATTTGCAGCTGTTCCGGCATCTTCAATCGGCTCTTTTCCATATATATCTGTTTGAAGCCTTTTTCCATTAATGTAAACTTTTTGATTTTTTATTTGAATGGTATCTCCAGGAAGCCCTATTATTCTTTTTATAATATATTCGCCCCCATTAAGATCCGTATCAATCACAACAATATCGAATCTTTTTGGATTTTGAAAATGATAGGTTAGTTTATTAAGCCACAAACTGTCATTATTAAATAAAGTCGGATTCATCGAATTTCCATTTACGTCTACACGCTGAGAAACAAAAGTCGTAGAAAAAATACAGAGTGCTCCTATAATGCAAACAAATATTATTGCATATATAACATTTTTAATCAATTTCTTTATCATTGGTATCCTCCATTTCTGTTTTTGAAAATGCATTATCTTCTAATATATTTATTTTCCTTTTTTGTACCATACCTTTATATTCCCGTATCTGTCGAATATAACCTTGAATAACAAGCCTTTTTTTTACATGATTGATATAAGTACAGGTAGAAAGCGTAACAATTTGTCTGGCATCAGGAACTGTAATTCCACTATCATAATAAGAATATTGTTTTACTTTAGAGAGATATTCAATATAACTCTTTTTATCAGGAAATTGATATGTATATGGATATGTTCCGTCTTCAACAACCATGACGTTAAATATTTTATAAACATAACATCCATCAGGACGGTAGATGGAAAAATCAGGATGCTTTTTGAGATAATCCTTTTCCATATATTTTTTATTACTGCCAAACATACTGCCATTATTCATTCTGTGACCATAAATAATCGTGTTTGGATCACTCCAATCTCTGGAATTATCTGCATTGACAAAAATACTGCCATTAATATTATAATCTCCATAAAGATCAGTATGCAAATATTCTTCATTAGAATCTCCATGAAGAATTGGATAGTCTGCACCTGAATCCATTTTGATCCACCCAACAACATCTTTATTCGTTTTCCATAATTTCTTCCAATCTACCACAAAATCTTGTTTTTTCTTTGAAACTTTCTTTTCTTTTGTATATTTCTCAAGAATATCATCATAAGTTTTTTCTGCTTGGCGGTATTTATCTGCTTGATTTAAGCTAAGACACAAACAAAGGCCAGCCAAGAGAATCAATGCAATGCCTAATATTTTCCTTCTCATAATTATTTTAATCTCCTTTCTTAATGATGTTTCTTAAAGATAGTATGAAAGAATTCCAATATTGTCTATTTTTATGTATAAAATTTTTACAAAAAAGAAAAGGAGCTATAAAAGCTCCTTAAAATAACAATATCTATGATTGTCATAACGGAAGTTCTGTTCCCGGTTGTGTGCAATCCATTACATCAAAACTCTCTTCCAGTGTTTGTTTTGGCATATTTTCTTTAATAGCAGTTTTTTCTTCAGGGAAAACAGTAGTATCTTGTTCTTGTACTGGTATTTCTCTTACTGCGTTTTCTTTTAAACGAGCTACTCCCTCCATTGAAATAATATTTAATCGTGTGGAATAAGCATATTTCCCTAATTTTGTTTCTTTTTTAAAACTAATATACCCATTTATGACCATGCAGCTTCCTTTTTTTAAAAATTTTCTCGCATACAGAATATCTTTCTCATCATAAGAAATACAATGAAAATAATCTACTATATCTCCATGGGCAAAAGGCCTTTTTACTGCTACATAAAGGTTTAAACATTCTCCACCTGTTCCGGTCTGTCTTATCTCCGGATCTTTTGCTAAATTTCCACTAATATTTGACACATTCATTTTTTTTCCTCCCTAAATTTCCTCTTTAGATCGTCATGACTCATAGATTTTTCCTCCATGCATCATTGTTCTGTTACATACATATATAATGATTTTTTTAGAGATAAAATAAATTTGTACAGAAATAGTTTCTGATTTTACATTCTATCATACTACTATAAGAAGAAAAAAAGGAGGATTTTTATGAACAGGATAAACCAAACGATTAAAAAAAACCAGAAGAAGACAAAAAGTGATCAAAAAGAGATTCCCACTTTTGGAGTTGATGGGAATGTGATCATTCCAGGAAAAAAGGAGCGGCAAAAAAAGATTAAAAAAGTAATCATCATTGCTTCCGCGGTTGCTCTCTTTATTTACATTCCTCAGTTCTTTATGAAAGGAACTTCTTCCTCAGAAGAGAATAAATTAGCTGTCAGTCTTGATGTCTCTGCCGTAAAAAGGAGTACGGATGCAATGAAGGAAAATTCAGCAGCTGATTTTGATAGTGATGGAATTGATAATGGAGAGGAGCAGAATCAGAATACTAACTGTTGGTTCCTTGATAGTGATCAAGATGGACTAACGGATTACTGCGAGATTTATATTACAAAAACTAATCCAAACAAGGCGGATATCGGTTACCTTATAGATAAACAAAAAACCGAAGATGAAAAGAAAGGAAAAAAAGTAAGTTCTCCATATAAGATTGGAAATGTTATTTTATGGGCCGATAATTATACTTCAAAAGCATACGGAAGTGTCGTAGAGACAACTCGTGGATATCGGTTTAGTAAATTTTCTGGATATGCACAGTTTCCAAATTCTTCCGGGAAATATTATTACCGTTTGAAAGATGGAATAAGAACTCCTTTAGCATACCGGGCAGATGAAAATGTATATCGGATAGAGCCATATGACACTATCGAGGTGTATGATAAAAAATTGCCACGTATTATAGATTTGAGCATATTTGGAAAACATATTTATCTTAACAAGAATAAATTTTCTTCTATTTTGGCAACAGTTCTTCCTTCTAAAGGATTCATCTCTGCACAGGCAAAATGTAGAATGGACATCGAACCAGATACAAGAGAATCTACATCAACCGACATTATTAAGATTGAATATGATAAAGAGGATGCTTCCCGATATACAATGAACACAAATTCTTTATCTAACTTACAATATGTTCGTGAAACAATAAAAAAAGGAAGTTGTGTAGAAGTATCTCTATATAAACCAAGTAAAGGAGAATATATTGGAATCATCTATGGATATACCTACGAAGGAGATCTCTTAATTGCTGATGCAGACACGCTTGAACCAATTGGAACATTAAAGATAACAGAAACAGCAAAAAAAATTATGAATAATGACGGAGATTTGGTTTCTTATTCCTATTTCGATTTTAAAGGATTAGGATTTGATTCTAAAAAATTTGACCGCATCTGCTTTTTTGCAGCCACAAATGATAATATTCAAAACCGAATGCAAGAAACAGAAGAAACAACCAAGTGATGTGCGCATATAACCGCTCTCTTTTCTATTTTTTACTAACAGTATAATAGATTTTAACAAAACATCCGCAGGCAACTAGGGTTGGCTGCGGTTTTCTGCATGTGTTTGATAATTTTTATCTTTTGTCTCAAAATATCATTCTTTATAAGAGAAAAAGAATAAAGAAGAGAGGAGTTTTAAAATGCTGCTATTTAATGACGAGGACAAAAGAGAATTACTAGAGGAAGTTTCCATTTACAATGTATGTGATTTTTTAGGGATAGAATATCAAAATGCAGGTTGTAGAAAATCAATTTTATGCCCGGACCATTTGAATCATAACGATCAACACTATGGCTCTTGTTTTATTTACGAAAATACAAATACGGCTCATTGTTTTGTTTGTAATAAATCTTTTGACACAATTGATTTACTTCGATTAAATGGATATGGGTATTATGACGCTCTATGCCAGTTAGCAAATCTATCTGGTTCTCTGTCAAGATTTGAGAAACAACCAGATAAAAAACAATTTTGGCTACCCAACCTAACAAAAGAAGAAAGAGAATTGATTGGATTATACCCAACAAAAAGAATCAAATTATATTATGCTATTCAAGAAAATAAGCCTGATGATAGAAAATACGATATCATCTTCGGAAAAGAAGGAGAAGATGACTCTTTTTTATTATACAAAACCCTTAAATATAATCCATGGTTTATGCTACAAGAAAAAAATCCGGAAGGTTATCTTTCTATGGTTCTGCATAAGTGCATGGAAACAATGGAGCGATATTATATTTTTTATGAAGAAAACAAAAATGCATACTCTTCAAGTGAAAGGGGAGAATTTCGAAAAGAAATGAGAGATAAATTTAACCAAGCAAAAAATATAGGGCTTACTTTTCAAGAAGCATTAAGGACATATCATAGACAATTAGCAAAGGAATTTTAAGATGCCAATAGAATAATCTCTGAACAGCATTTTCAGAAAGAAGCAAGTGAAAAAATTGGAAAACCAAAAGAATAGCAACATAAGACAGAAGGATTCCTTCTGTCTTTTTTTATGAACCAGAACTTTGTTTTAATCCACAGCCGGTATCCTTTATGCAGAGGCTGAATGCCGGTATTTCTTCCGGCAAGGCTTTACTTCATGTCAGTGAGGGATACCATTTCTCCGCCCACCACTGACGTTACACGAATTTTACAATTCATCCCACAACTTAAAGAGGTAGGGGAATTCTTGTTTTTTTTAAAAGCAGGGATACCGGTTGTCATCCGGGAAGAGAGTTATACATCAAGAGCAAGCCTGCTGGACTTAGATGTTATCCCCACTTATAAAAAAGGCGATGCCACAAACTACACTTTTTTCAGGAAAGAGAGTACGCCGTGGTCTGTATAAAACAAACAGGGGATTATCCTGTGTAACGAGAGATATACTGGTAAGAATCATCAGTCAGGAATGAAGCCTCCACGCCCATGCGGTGCCGTAGCTCCTATGGACGTGGTACTCTGCCTAAATTGATAGAGAGTGTGAACCACCAAAAAATTTTCTACAGAAAAATAGAGTGACTTCAAATTCTGACATACTATATATGAGAAAGTTGGTGCGAATCAGAAGCAACGCAAGAATCCCGGGAGATTCGCACTACAAAAACAAAAAATATTGTTCTTGCTTTTCTAAAAAATAGAAATGTAAAAAGTTACAATATCAAATTTTTGTACAAACTTTCTAAATAAAACAGTGAAATTGTTACCAATTTTATATGATTTCGCTGTCGCATCCCTCGCGGATGCGTGGATTAAAATTCTATAAATTTTGCGCCACGAGCATTAACATCCAGTCGCATCCCTCGTGGATGCGTGGATTAAAATTTGGAATATGGACAGAGTAAGTTAGCAGCAATGCTGTCGCATCCCTCGCGGATGTGTGGATTAAAACCCCTTCATATGTAATTAAAAACTCTTTTAACAAAATAATATAAGGATTCCCCCTTCCTCAACATCAGTAGGTAGGGGAGGAATTATCTAAAATTCACTAAGCGTCAGTGGTGGGCGGAGAGAGATTGGTATCCCCCACTGACAAGAGACTTAAGCAACAGTCGGATTTTCCCGATATTCAGGCTCCGTTAAACTTATCGACTGTGGATTAAAACAATTGTTGTTACTACGACCATTACGATGTCGCACCCCTCACGGGTGCGTGGATTAAAATGACGGTAATCAGGATAAAGAAACCATCATTATATTATAGGAAGGAGGACCGTCTGAAGGCGGTGGCGAGTTTCCTTAAGAGAGAGAAAAAGGATTTTCGCTTAAATCTTGATGAAAGCATACGGGTTTATACATACACATTCAGAATATTCATTAAAAGACGCTCCTCTAAAACTTGCGGATATTGTAAAAGAAGCAAAGAAAATGGGAGCTACAGCTATTGCTCTTACGGATCATGGTACTGCCGCTGGCTGGATTGAATTTTATGACTTATGTAAAAATGAAGGCATCAAGCCAATTTTAGGAGTAGAGGCTTATATTCGGTCAGAAACCAACAGCAGAACCCATTTAATTCTTCTTGCAAAAAACTATACAGGATATAAAGAAATTTCTCAGGCGATTTCTGATTCTAATGAAAATATTGAAAGAATTGCAGACATGGATATTCCTATCATGACGAAGGAGATATTACAAAAATATCTGCATGGAGATAATGTTATTGTGACAAGTGCCTGTGTATCTGGGGTTTTATCAGAAATTCTTTTATCACGAAAAAAAATACAAGAACAAGTTGATTCTATTAAGAAAAAAATGGATGATTATTACAGCCCGTATGATACAGGTTATTTAAAAAATAAAGAGTTGGTGTCTTCATTAGATACAGAGATTGCGGAACTTACAGCCAAGAAAGAAAAACTAGAAATCATTGCAAAAAGGAATTTTCGGGAACAGAAGAAAAGCCTATCTATATACAAAAAAGAAGATTTATCTTTATATGAAGAACGAAAAAAACAGTTAGAGAAAGAAGAGCAGGAAACAAAAGAGGCTAAAAAAAGTGTCTCTGAAATAAAAAAACAGATTCAAAATAAAAAAAGAAGTAGGACGTTAATCAATGGAAGATGTAAAGATGCAGAAAAAAAACAGCAGAAATATATTGAAGCAGAAGCAGAAATCTGCAAATTGACAAAGAAATTAACAACAGAAAAAGGTGCAATACAAAAAGTAAAAAAAGAAATTAGTTGGTATACATCGTTTTTAGGAGAAAGTTTTTATATTGAGCTACAGAATCATGGACTAGCAGAAGAAGCATACGTTATGCCAATCCTTGCATCAATTGCCAAGGAAATGAAAATTCCCCTTGTTGCTTCCAATGATGTGCATATATTGCGAAAAGAAGATGCTGATATTCGACAATTTATCCGTTCTTTACGTTTTAAGAAATATGAAGAGATTGGAATTGCAGATAAAGAATTATATATGAAAGACGACAAAGAGTTAAGTAATGCTTTATTAAAGATACTTCCAAAAGATGCTGTTTTAAAAGCTATGAAAGGAATAAAGAATATCTGTGATAGCTGCAACCTTGTTATTCCAGATACAAAACATTATCCTAGATACAGAGATGGTAATGGAAATATTGTAGCAGATTCTGCAGCTTTGTTGCGGAAAAAGACATTAGAGGGTATCCCACAACGTTATCCTGATGGTATGGATGATGAACGAACCAAACAAATGGAGTATGAATTAAATATCATCATTAATATGGGTTATGCGGATTATCTTTTAATTGTAGCAGACTATGTAAATTATGCAAAAGAATACAGTAAAAAGATTGGAAAAGGAATTGGATATGGAGTTGGACCGGGCAGGGGGTCTGGAGCGGGATGTATTGTAAACTATCTCTTAGGAATTACAGACGTTGAACCAGTCACATATGGTTTGTTATTCCAACGTTTCTTAAATCCAGAACGTGTGTCTATGCCAGATATTGATGTGGATTTTTCTGAAGAAGTACGTGAAGCAACAATAGACTACTGTCGGAGAAAGTATGGAATTATATCTGTAGCAGGTATCCGCACAGTAGGTACGCAACAAGGAAAAATGGTTGTCAGAAACGCGGCACGTTTCCTGGGTTGGAAATATCCGGATGAAAAAGAAAAATATCAGCAACTTGGAAGTGCAATTGCTTCTGCAATAACCTCATCAGTGAACAAAGAGATAGATGAGATACGAAAAGAATTTTCTGATTCTCTATCTGAAAATATATTGTCTATTGCTACAAGAGCAGAAGGGATAGCAAATAGTTTTGGTGTTCATGCAGCTGGAGTTATCATTGGTGACGGACAGCCCTTAAAAGAAATCATTCCGCTTCTTTATAATACAAAAAAAGCCCAATGGGTAATACAATGCGATATGAATAAGGGAGAGCGAATGGGATGTTTGAAAATGGATTTTTTAGGATTAAAAAACCTCGATATCATGACAAACAGCATTCGTCTTATCTATAAGCGGAAGGGAATTTCAATAGATCTTTCCAATCTTCCTTTTGAAGATGTCGTATTTAAAGAGATATTTGCAAAGGGAAACACCGGATGCGTTTTCCAATTTGAATCCGGGGGAATGAAACAGATGCTTGTTAAGTTTGGACCAGAATCATTTGAGGATATTATCTTATTGGTTGCAAGTTATCGTCCAGGTCCTATGCAATACATACCCGATATGATAGAAATCAAGCATAAAAGAAAGAAAGCGGAATATATCATTCCTCAGCTTGAAGATATTCTTGGTAAAACGTATGGACAATGTATTTATCAAGAACAATTAATGGATATTTTCCATAAATGCGCCGGATTCTCTCTTGGCAAAGCCGATCTTATCCGTCGTTTCATGTCTAAGAAAAAAGAAGAACTATTTTTAAAAGAAAAGGAACCTTTCTTAGAAGGAATCATAAAAAAAGGGGCATCAAGAAAAGATGCAGAAAAATATTGGAACGAATTAGTAGAATTCGCAAAATATGCTTTCAATAAGTCACATGCTGCCGCATATGCGGTTATCTCCTATCAAACAGCTTATTTAAAATATCATTATCCAATAGAATATATGTGCGGAGTATTAATATGTGCTAAGATTGAAAAATTACCTGTTTATCTGTATGAATGCAAAAAATGTAATGTACAGGTAGAGGCTCCAGACATTAACTTGTCAGAAGAAGACTTTTTCATTAAGAATAATAAAATTTATTTTGGATTGTCAAAAATTAAAGGAGTAGGAGAAGCTGGGAAAATAATCATAGAGGAAAGAAAAAATGGAAAGTTTGTATCATTTGCCGATTTTCTTTTAAGGGTAAATATTGATATTGGAAAAATAAGAGCTCTTATTCAAACAGGATGTTTTGATAAACTTGAAAATGACAAACGCTCATACCTATTATCTTCTAGTGAGTATATGAATAAACTGGCTCGTTCTATCACGAAAAAAAACGATGAACTTAATCTCTTGGAGAAGGAGCAAAAAAAGAAGATAGAGAACCTAAAAATTACAATTGATAGCCTGCAAAGCGAATATAATAAAATAGCAGAGCATGGGAATGATATTGTATTAAAAGACAAATTAGATTTTTTAAGAGAAGAAAAGGAACTATTGGGAACATATATTTCTGGACATCCTCTTGATAAATACAAAAAACTTTTTTATAAAAAAAATATTACCTTTATAAATGACGTTGAAAAAGGTAAATATTCTTGCATTGGCTGCATTCAAAATGTACGATATACAAAAAGAAAATCGGACGGTGCTAAAATGGCTTTTTTTACTTTAGAAGATTTAAGTGGCAGTATTGAAGTGAATTGTTTTGCAAAAGAATTTGCTCAATTTAAAGACCTTATCATGGAAGATAATGTTGTTGAAATTTATGGATATATCCATGAAGAACAAGATTATTTTGATGAAGAAAAAAGGAGCTTCAAGTTAACTGCAAAAAAGATAAAAAAATGTTATGAAACAGATGGATACATTTTATTAAGTACAGCGTGTCAGCGTTCTTACAAAATTTATACTTTCCCGTTTATAGAAAATTATTTGTGCGAAGATGGAAAAAGCGTTGTGTTACATAACGAACAGACGGGCAGGGTAGGATTAAGTAACTTAAGATTAAATAAAGAGATTATTTCTATTTTTGATTCTTTAACTCCAGAAGAGAAACCCAAAGACACATGGGTTCAATCAGTCAATATTTAAAAGAAGGCAAATCTTAAATGATTTGCCTTTTTTTATGGTAAATATTTTAAATACTGAATCAGTCATACTAATAAAGAGGAGGTGATTTGTGCCATGAGAAAAAAATTTTTGACAATTACTTTTTTCTGTGTAGGATGCGGAATTTTAATAACAGGATGTTCTAGCGGTTATAAGATTAAACCAGCATCTGTAAATCAAACAGGATATGTCACACAGAATCCAATGTCATCTGCTGAATATTCTTTATTTTTAAATAAAGAGACAACAGTATTTACCAATGCACTGGTTACACGAATGAATTCTATAAAAAACATAACTAAAGAAAATAAAAAAGAAGAACTTGCAATGATAAAAACTAACCTTTCAGATATGGAGGCCGCTGCGAATGAAGTTAGAGTAACTATGCCATCGGTAGGGAGGGATGAAGATAAGGAAGCTATGGATACTGCAATGGAAGCTGCCATAGAACATATGAAAAGTTATAAGAATGCACTGAAAAAAAACAAAAACACATCAGAATATGTGCAGGTATTTGAAAATGATTTTAATGAAATAACTGGACTTGCTCAGATGTATTATAATTAATTTTTTTAAAAATAGGCATAAATTGTATATTTATAATATAAATTTTTGCCAGAAAGGAGATGGCGGTAATGCGCTATAAAAAGGTATGAGAGAAAATACAGCGTATCTTTATGGACAGCTGACAAGAGATCCTATTTGTTATAAAAATCCTTCTACACAAGAACTATTATCTGGACAAATTACAATAAAGACAGCAAGGCGAACAAATGCTACCGGTGAACTTTTTGTAAAAGGACGATTACGAATAGATTTTATAACAATATATTCTCGGAATGAAAAATTGATTAGAGAACAGTTTATGTCTTTAAGACAAGGAGATATTGTCTTGGTAAAGGGTTCTTTATCTACGCAGGAAACGGAAAAGAAATTTATTTGTAAAAAATGCGGACATGAAATGATAAAACATGAAGCCGTAGTTATTTATATTGATCCTCTTCATATTAAAAAGTTTGCGTCTGGTTTATCAACAGAAGAAGGACTCAAAGAAATTGAGAACAATATCGAAATCAGCAATGAAATAATGATCACAGGGACATTATGCAGAGAACCAGCTTATTATAAAGAAAACAATATAAGAAACTGTCAATTTCAAATTGCAGCAAATCGGAAAAGAAGAATTATTGAGGATGGACCAGAAAAAAGAACCGATTTCCCATGGATTAAAACTTTCGGAGATATGGCAGAAGAAATTTCTGGTGTTTTGCATCAGGGTTCCGTTATTTCTATTTGTGGAGGGGTCGAAACACGTTCATTTGAAAGAAAAATTATATGTGAAAATTGTGGAGAAGAATTCGAAAGAAAAGAATATGCTACAGAGATAGTCCCTTATTTTATAGATTATGTCGATAATTGTGATATTCCTGTGAAGCATGAAGATGAATTTGTTGACTCAGAAAATGAGAGTTATATAAATTCTGAGGAAATAGATTTGGACAAAAAAAATAATTCGAATGATTATGATGAAAGCTATGACGATTATGGAGATGATTATGACGATTATTATGATAGTTATGAAGATGATGGATATGACGAAAGCTTCCAGTAGAAAGGGAAATCTATATACGGATTGTTGCTCGCAATAACTATATTATAGAAAGGAGGACCGTCTGAAGACGGTGGCGAATTTCTCCTTACCTTGCAAGGCTGGGAGAATCTTTCGCCTAAATTTTGATGAATCGTGTAAATGAGAGATTATCTATGAATGACCCAAGACATTATCAGGAAACACATGATTTTTGTCAGGAAACTAAAAAGAAATCTAAATCGCGTAATCTTTTGCAACAGCGTTTGGATGAGACAATCGGAAAAAGCATCAAAGAAGAAAAACAAAGGAAAATTCCTTCCCCTTTTTTTTTAAAAGAAGAATCATTAACAGATCAAGAAGCATCCCTTGAAGAAACAGAAAAAGACTCAAAATTTGTCTGGGAAAATGATCTTGAAATTAAAGAACTAGAAACTGCCTATAAAGAAGAGAGTGCTGAAAAAAGATATAGAAGGCTTACTCAAGGAGTAAATCTGCTTATTATTCTTTTATGTATTTACACAGGTTTTCTTATATTTGGAGTGGCTGTTACGCAGTATCATTATTCTGACAATGGAACTATTGAAGCACAAAAATTATCTGTTTCCGATATCAGAGAAAAAAAAGAGTATGAAAAAATACTCGCACAATATATTAATTTACGTACTATCTATCAATCTGTTTTATTGCTTGACTACCAATATGATCAGAATGCAGATGAGCATATGACAATAGCAACAGAATATGAAAAAATTCTTGATGATATATTAAAAGCAAGTACGCAGATTAAGGCTTTGGATATTGATTCAAAATATGTACAACTTCAGAGTATGATGCTTTCATGGGTTGATAGTCAGAACGAACAAAGTATTTATACTTATTGTAAATTAATGTCTGCTGGCATAACTGAGAATAATGATGATACAGTAAATCAAGCAATTCAGATCGAAAATTTCGTAGACGATAATTTTACCCAAATTACTTCTAATTTCGTTACCCTTGGAGAGAATATTAATGGAACAGATCTTGTGGACATCAAAGAATGGAGTCCGGAAAAATATATTAATGAAAAAATTAATGGAAAGAAGGAATGACCATGCCAGAAGTTAGTTATAGTCAGTTATTAAATCAATATCACACAGCCATTTCGAAAGCTCAGAATTATCAAGAAGAGTTAGCTAAAAAAAAAGAACAGTGGGAGAAAAGAGAAAGAGAATTTAATATAACAGAAAAACTTACAAGAGAACTCTGTGAGGATATTTTGGCAAAAGATGGAGAAGAAATGAAACTTGGCGAAGAATACTCGTGGTCTAGCATTCCCATAAATAAACTTATAAAAAAAACAGGGGATGTATTTCGACAGTATAATTCTGATAGAACAGAATTAGAAAAAAAATTGATGAAGACTGCCGAAGAACGTAGGCAACAAATAGAGAGTCTGCAAGACCAAATCATAAGAATGAAGACAAAAGATTCTAACGGAGATTTTTCTACTGAAAACAAGTCTGCATCTTTAAAAAATAAAGAAGAATATGATCCCAAAAAGATACAATCTGTAATTTCTACAGATACTGATACTAATATTGATGAGCAGTCTATTATAAACGATATGGAAGAAGATGGGCAGATTATACAGATAACTCCTAGTTCTATCGCTTCTACTACACATCAAAAAAATATCAGAGCACGACAAAAATCAAAAAAGAGAGAAAACGCCAGAAATTCTCCGGCAGATGGTTCCTTTATGCTCATGTTCCAAGAAGTGGAAGAGAAAATGAATGAATTTGAATGGGGAATTTTGAAAATAATTGGAGAAACAGGATATTCTACATTTGAAGATATTGCAAGTGAAGTTTTTAAGCGGAAAACAGATGTTTCAAAAAACCGCATAAGAACCTCTTGTGAAAATCTAAAAAATATGGGATTGCTTCATTATGAAATCATAAAAATACCAGTAAAAAGTTTCGCAGTATATTATTTAGAAGCTCTTGGAGAAAAAATCTATGAAAAAAAATATAGAGAAAAACCAGTTTTATCTGAATATGAAAGAATTGTTAAAGAACATGATAATCCTGTTCACGGATATGGTATTAAAGAATTGCGGCTTATATTAGAAGAAATGAATTGTTTTACAACAATTTGTGATGAAAACCGAAAAAATCCGGTTCAAATTGAAAAAAATATCATATATGTGCCAGATATATTTTGTACATTTACAGGGAAAAAAGGCCAAGCAAGGATTTATTTTGAATATGAATGTGGAAATCATACACAGACAGATTTTAATAGTAAATTAAACCGAATGGTAAAAGTAATGCGTGTCCTTAATTTTGTCACACCAAATATTGATGCAGCCGAGAAAATATGTGAGCAAGTAAAAAATTGGATAAAAAATCGTGGGGCCGGTTCGCTAAAAAAAACAAAAGTGCGAGTGACTACGATTCGACAATTAAAGGGAGTAAATGTTTTTAAAGATGAAAACTGGAGATATGTATTTATCCCTGAAAAGAGTTGTGAGCCAACCAGTCAGCTCTAGTTTATCTCGCCAGAGAATCTAACATAATATTTGCAGGAGGTGTTTTAAAATCATGCTTGATTCATTTATTGCATTTAATATTAATGGTATCAACTTTTTGATATATATGCTTACATCAAATTTCTGGCTGTTCCTTTTAATATTAGGAATGGTTGGAACAATCATTTTGCAATTAAAAGCAGAAATTGATACTGCAGTAAGAGAAGAACAGAATATTATCTAGGAGGTGTTATTATGGCAAAAAATAAAGAACCATTAACTTATAGGCAGAATGTATCAAGACAGGAGGCCTATCGCATTATTAAGGCAGTAGGTTGTCCGCTTGCTATATTTGCATTAGCCTTGTTCACAATATCTAGTTTCGCAAATTTTGGGACAAAACTTATTTGTCCTGCTTCAGGGGCAATGTGGATCATGGGAGTAATCGTTGCAACGGCAATGCCATCTATGCGCAATGCTACACTCGTTCACTCAATGACAACAATCACCATTTATTTTTTAGCATTACTTGGATTAAAAATGGTATTAGGCGTTGTTTCTGGTGTTAGTGCAGAGATGATTGCAGCCAGTTATAATCAAGTAATTCCAACCGCTACAGGAAATACTATACCTGGATACATACAAAATTTACTATGGTTCACTGCAGTATTGCTCCCAGTTGGAGAAATCAGTTATCAAGCAAAACAGTTCTTCCAGTTTAAGAAAACTCAGAACAGAGAAAAAACATTTAATCGTGTCAGGGGTTTACGAGATAATGGTAGAGGAAATGCAGTACATCGTTAAAAGGAGGAGTTTATATGGCAAAAAAAATGTTTGTTTATTTATTATTTTTATCTATGATAATTACCATAGTATCATTTCCCGTAAATGCAGAAGAAACAGATATGCCTAGCTTATCTACAGAAAAATTAACGGAAGATACTACTTCTTCAACATCAAATTCTACAAATTTATTAGAAAATATGAAACAAAGTGTAAATGAAACAGATAAAACAGATATATCTAATGAGGAGGATTCTACAGATAATATTTTTGGAGTTTCAACAAATGACCTTTTAAAAATGATGGATTCGACATTGAATGGAAAAAGCGACTTATCTCTATCTGATGCAATTAATTCTTTAAGTCAATCACAAGGAACAGGATTGCAGATTGATACAAAAAATCTATTTTCTGACTTATCAGTATCTGACTTATCTTTGGGAGATTTTGATACAGATATTAATTTTGGTGATTTGAATTTAAAATATATGCAGGCCGCAGGAGCTGCAGAACAAAGCTATAACAGCGAAAATCTTAGCGGAAAATCCTTAAACTGTAAAAAATTATTTAAAAATACTTATGGAAATGTGCTAAAACAAAAAAAATTAAGTAAAGCATCTTTACCAAAAGGTTTTTCCGCAAGTTCACTAACCAAAAACGCGAAAAAAAATATTAACTCTGCTTATAGTTCAGCCACTTCCTCAAGTAGTTTTAAAAACGTAAAAAATAGTGTTGGAACAAGTAGTATTTTTAAAGCTGCCCAAAATGGTTCTTCTTCCTACAATTTAGATTTTTCCGGAGATTCTTCTAATATAAAAAAGAAAATTAAAAGTGAATATGATACGTCAGGAAAAACACAATATGATACAGTTAAGAAAAACCTATCCCAAAAATACAAAATGGCAGATATTGAAGAAGATGCAGGAGGTAATTATTTAGGCGGCATCCCTAAAACTATAAAAAAAGGTGTTAATAAAATAAAAAAGAAAATAATAAAAAAATCGAAAAATACTGGTTCTGGCGGAAACCATTAAATATTTTTTCGAAATATCTAAGACTGATACAATCTGTGTGTCAGTCTTTTTTATCTACTCCCTTAATCTATCATAATTATAATATAAAGATTTGTGCAAAAATTTTACAATAAAGGAAGTGAAAAAATGATCTCATTATTTGATATCAAACGAATACTGACACCGGAAAAATCGACAATGCCCAGTGATGACTTCCGTATTATTCAGTCATGGGCAGAATATGATGAAACATCTGGAAAAAATCCGGAAAATAAAAATCTGAATTATTTATGTTATGAATTAGAAGTCATGAATCCTGATACCGGAGAGAGAATTCATTTATTTAAGGCTATTAAATTTGCCAGAGTTATTCGTCTTCCGGCAAATGCAAAGCAGTCTACTGCTTTTATGAATATGCAGCAGCAGATATTAGCCGGTGTTTATGAAAATAATTATGACTTTATTACGATTATCGCAAACATGATTCGGCCTACTCCTATTGGCCTTTTATATTTATATGGTGTGCAAGGGGTATCAAAAGATCTTGCCGAAGCGAAAAAGATTGCAGATGCAGATTTTTTAGGACTTATTGGTATGATACAAGGAACTTTCCGTGTCATCGAATTAAAATGCATCGAAGCGCAGGAAACAGAATGGCTACGTGAAAAAATGTACAACATGGATTATCTCACCGTTGTAAGAGGAATCCCTAAAGCTGGAAAAGCTGGAGAAGATGCCGGTAATAAAGGAATGGGTGGTTCTAATGTCAACCCAGATTCTCAAGGAACTTTAGAAGAAATCATTGCAGGTATGGCGGACTACGAATATGTTATAGAAGTATTATCTACACCAGTATACCTTGATACTCTCGTAGGGTGGCAACGCAGATCACAAGAAGAAATGAGTACATGGTATGGACAATTGCAGGGACAAAAATCTTTAAGTATGAATTTATCTATCCCAATGATGTACATGGCAAATGTTGGACAATCTCAAGGATGGAGCAAAGCACATACGGATGCAAATACAACAAGTTATTCGCAAGGAGAAAGTTTTACTTCATCGCAAGGACAAAGTTATGGAGAATCTGTTTCACAGTCACAAGGAACTTCTGTAGGACACACAAAAGGACATTCTATTTCTAATTCGGTCTCACATTCTATCTCTAAATCTCTTTCTGAGGGATATACAGAATCTCAAGGAGTCAGCCATGGTTATGGTACAAGCCATACAGTGGGACAGAGTCATGGTGTTAGTACGAACCAAAATCATGGAATGAGTGTAAACCAATCACAAGGTACGAGTCAAAATGCCAGCCATGGTTTTAATCAGGGGGCAAATGTTGGGGCTAGTAAGGGAACCAGTTATGGCATGAATGAAGGATTCAATCAAGGAACCAATATTGGCCATACTAAAGGATTCTCACAAGGAAGTAGCTACAATGTCAGTTCTGGACAAAGTGTAGGTACATCACATAATGTAGGAAGTTCTGAGAACTTTGGTTACAATGAATCGCAATCAATAAGCAGAAATAATAGTGCGGGAATTTCTAATTCTCATAGTCATTCTTCCGGTGTATCATCCAATGAAAATTATTCATCTGGCCACAGTAATGGATTTAGTCAGAATAGTGGATTTAATCAAGGTAAGAGTGATTCTGAAGGGTCTGGTGGTTCTACATCTGCTGGCGGTTCAGCTCTTATTGTTAATGGAAATTATTCACATAACTGGTCGCAGGGTAGTGGACATAGCGCAGGCAGTAGTGAAGGTGCAGGATATAATGAAGGCAGTTCCTATTCTCATAGTGCAGGTAGTGGAAGATCAAGTAGCATTGGAGAATCTAATTCTGTAAGCCAGTCTGCCAGTCTTGGATATAGTAATGGTTTTGGAAGATCACACAGTTTAGGAGTCAGCGAATCGTATGGAACAAATTATTCTAAGAGTCTTTCCGAAGGTTTTGGAGTAAGCCAATCACAGTCTGAATCTACTTCTATTGGAAACAGTTATGGCTATAGTTATGGACAAAACTATGGACAAAACTATGGAACAAGTGTGGGAAAAAGTATTGGTGAAAGTGTAAGTGTTGGTTCTGGCACAAGTAATAGTGCTGGATCAGGACTAAGTAGTTCTATTGGCAGTGGGACAAATGCTGGTATTTCTGCAAGTAATGGTATTTCGGAAAATATCAGTCAAAGTCAAAGTGTTTCTAAGTCACAGACAATTGGACAGTCTGTTGGACAAACACTAGGACAAACAACTGGACAAAGTGTATCTGATTCTGTATCCCAGTCTCAAAGCCAAAGTTTTGGTCAAAATACCGGACGATCTGAAAGTATCAGTAACGGAAATAGTTATTCTTCAAGCAATGGTACATCAAAAGGAACAAGTGCGGGAACAACGGGGGCAACCTCATTAGGAACAAGCAGTTCCATGGGACTTGGGCCAAGTATTGGTTATTCCAAATCTTATCAGTGGATGGATCAGGGAGTTAAGGATCTTCTTGAAATCATGGAATATCAGAATGAACGTATCAAAAAAGCTTTGCGAGGAGAAGGAGCTTTCTATACTTATGTTTACATCTCATGCCCAAGTTTAGATGCTTTATCAACCGCTCAAGCTTTAGCTAAATCAACATGGCAGAATGAATATGCTATGACAAATCCGCTGCAGGTGTTAGATATCACAGAAACTGAACAGAAACATTTATTATATCATTTTATGGCCTTTTCTGCGGATGTTACAAAAGAAGATGTTTATGGAGTAAGAGAATATAAATATTGTACGGTATTATTACCGGAAGAATTTGTTGCATATACACATCTTCCACGTATTAGCGAGGGAGGAATCTTCACAATTGTACAGGATATCCCTAAATTCTCTGTTCCATCTATGCTAAAAGGCGAAATCTACATGGGTACAATATTGAATCCGGAAAGATTTACTTTTAAAAATGGATACCGCACTCCATACGATTACCGTATTGATGAAAGCTGTTTGATGCATGGATATTTTACAGGTGCTTCCAGATCAGGAAAAACGGTTGCTGCCATGCGTTTTATTGCCGAACTTTCAAAGGTTCGCCGTAGCAAGACTGGAAAACGCCTTCGAATCGTTGCAATGGACCCAAAACAAGATTGGAGAACACTCGCAAGATTTGTAGAACCAGAGCGGTTTAATTTTTATTCACTTGGAAATCTGACTTTCCGTCCGATTAAGATAAATCCGTGGAAAATTCCTCATGGAGTATGGCCGCAGCTTTGGATCGATGGAGTTATCGACATCTATTGTCGTGCATATGGATTGCTGGAACGAGGCAAACAAATGATAGCTGATGTTGTCTTTGAATTATATGAAGAAGCAGGAGTATTTAATGCCTGCGATAAACCAGATTGGAAAGAGACAACCCCAGAACTTTCTAAAAAAGTTAATTTCCACTCTATTTATAGACGAATGGAAGAAAAGAAGGCAGAAATGGAAGGAAAACGAAGCGGCGGAAATGATACGAAAGATGCATATGCACGTCTCTTAGAACGTCTAAGCTGTTTTGCAAGAGAATATTGATCAAGTATACTTGGTACTGGGTATTAATTGTTGCACTTATTTGGACAGCAGGAGCCTCTATCGCATCTGTATTAGGCAAATATATCACAGATAACTATATCGGAAACGGTATTTCGCTAATTTTAGCAATGAATATTTTCTCCTCTTATTTGTCTGATAGTAAAAGTATTTATATCACATTAATTGAAGGAAAAAGTGATACGGGAAAAATTCTTTTTGGTCTAGGAATTTTCTTATTTTTTCTTCTCTTATTTGCTTTAACGGTTCTATTGCAAGAAAGCGAAAAAGATATTTCTGTAATATATAGTCAAAAAACTGGAAATGGCAAGAATCTAACTCATGATGATGTTATTCCATTAAAACTTTGCCCAGGCAGTGTAGTACCTGTTATTTTTACATCAACGATTATGACTATGCCAGTATTATTTGTTACTCTTACAAACAAACACGAAAACGAATTTCTTAAATATTTAGATACATCCTACTGGTTTACGAGTACCACTCCTAAATATACAGCAGGTGCACTTATTTATGTTGGACTTGTATTTTTCTTTACTTTTTATTATACAGATATCACAATGAACCCTGTAGAAATTGCTGATAATCTCCGTAAATCTGCTGGAATTATTCCAGGTATCCGTCCAGGTAAAGAAACTACAGAGTTTTTAAAAAAAGAAAGAAAATATATTCTTGCTATTGGAGCATTTTGCCTTGCCTTTATTGCATTATTACCATTTGTAATTAATGGTATTTTAGGAACCTCAAGTAGTTCATTATCTTTCCTCGGTACTTCCATCATTATCACGGTAGGAGTTGTACATGAGACAATGACAATCTTAAATTCCATGACAATGAATGAAAAATATATTGAAAAATCTGAAAAGGAGGGCTTATTCCGTGCTTAAAAAATTATCTGTTGAATTAAAGAACATTAAAGTCCCAGAACCGAAAACTTTATTCTCTGACACAATAAAAATAATGATTATATCAGCTGTATCAGCAGTTCTTATTACGGGACTTGACACTGCCCTTACAGAATTATTCCATATATTAGTTGCTTAAAATAAATGAGATTGCCCGGTTTTCGGGCTTTCTTATTAATTTGATTTTTAACAAAATAATATAAGGATTCCCCTTCCTCGACATCAGTAGGCAGAGGAGGAATTATCTAAAATTCACTAAGCGTCAGTGGTGGGCGGAGAGAGATTGGTATCCCCCACTGACAAGAGACTTAAGCAACAGTCGGATTTTCCCGATATTCAGGCTCCGTTAAACTTACCGACTGTGGATTAAAACAATGGCAACAGAAATAGAGAAAACATACGATATCAAGTCATAAAACAAGAAAGGAAAGGTATTATGTCGATATTAAAAGATAAATTTATCACAAATCGCACAGAAAAAGAAAATATTAACAAAAAAATAAAAGAAACGCATGTGCAGCCTACAGAACAAGAGCAGAATACAGCACAGGATATTATCCGGAAAGTCTCTGAACAATATGCGGAGGAATTGATTAGTAAGGATATATCTGATATCAGTAATCAGATTGCAGCTACAGTAAGGGAATATTGTAATCAGCTTGACCTTACATATGAAGAACAGAAGCGTATTGAAAAGACAGTATTATCAACTGTTTTGGGACATGGACCAATTGAACCACTATTGCAAGATGATGATGTATCAGAAATTGTAGTACAGAAATATGATAATATTGTCTACGAAAAAGACGGGATCATTCATAAATCCGAAGTTTCATTTGTTGACGAAAATCATTTGCGCACAATTATTAATCGTATTGTTCAAAAAGCAGGAAGACAAATCAACATCATGACTCCTATTGTAGATGCTCGTTTGGAAGACGGAAGTCGAGTAAATGCTACAATTCCTCCAGTAAGTCCAGATGGGGCAACATTAACAATTCGAAAATTTAATAATAAAGCATTATCTGGAAACGATTACTTAGCTCTTGGTTCTCTCAACCGCCCAATGCTTTATTTTTTAAATGCGTGCGTAAGAGGAAGGATTAGCATATTTGTATCTGGAGGAACCGGAACAGGAAAAACAACACTGTTAAATATGTTATCTGCTTATGTTCCATCAAATGAACTTATTATTACGATTGAAGATACTTGCGAATTAAAATTGCAACAACCCAATGTCCGTAGAATGGAAGTCCGTAGCTCAACTTCTTCCGATATGTTGACCGTAGATCAAAAAATTCTTGTAAGGAATGCATTACGCCAGCGCCCAGACCGGATTATCTTAGGAGAAACACGAGATGGCTCTATCGTAGATTTAATTTCTGCTATGTCCTCCGGGCATGATGGATCTATCAGTACCATCCATGCGAATGATCCCGAAAATATGTGTAATGTAAGAATCCCAATCTTATATTCTATGAATAAAGATGTTAATTTTTCAGAAAAATCTATCGCTATGCAGATTTCTGAGGCAATACAAGTTATTGTACAAATTAAGCGTTTTCCTGATGGAAGTAGAAAAATATCACAGATTTCCTGCGTAGAAGGACTGGATGAAAATGATAAAGTGAAAGTTGTTGATATTTTTCGATACGATAAGAATAAAAAGGGTTTTATTGCAACAGGATATGTTCCTCGAAGTATTATCGAAAAAATTCGCAGTCAGAATATTCCTTTTCAGGAATCTATTTTTGAAGTAAAGAGAGGAGAAGAAAATGCTTAATATTGGAGTATCATTAATCATTTTTCTATATGTTACTGCCGTCTGTCTTTTTGCATTGTATTTTATTTTAAAAATATCATTTAAAGAAAAAAGACTTCAGGGTGATGATGATTTTATCCAAGATTTTATAAAAAAACAGGATGAGAGAATTAAAGACAGAGGAATAAATTTTAGCACAAAAATGTATTTTCGGATTATGTTTACAGCCCCATTTATTCTAGGAATCGTATTCTTTTTTGTTTTGGATGGCAGCTATATGTGTTTGTTATGTGCTGCATTGGGACTTGTACTTCCAGAATTTTTTTTATATATCATAACAAATAACTCCAAAAAGAAATTCGATGAAAGGTTTGCAAAATCATTAAAACAATTAAGTTCTTCTCTTAGAGCAGGAATGAGTATTGTACAAGCCGTAGATGATGTTGCAAATTGTACTCTTCTTCACGATAGTATGAGAAAAAAATATGCACAGATTAGTTCTGATATCATGATGGGAATTACAGTAGGTGAAGCGTTTCGGCGTTTTGCAGATGGAACAGGAAGTCCAGATGCACAAGATGTAGCCATCGCTCTTGATGTACAGAACGAGGTAGGTGGGCATGAAGCAGAAGTTGTTCAGGAAATTGCTGATAATATTCATGAGAGAATCATGACCAGGCAAGAAATAAAAAGTATCTTTTCTTCTACAACATCAATGGTTTGGATCATGGATTTTATTCCAATTGGAGTTATATTATTTTTTTCAATAACTAACAAAAGTTACGTTGATGTGTTTTTTGGAAACTATATTTATACAGGTATTTTAGTAGGAATGATTATTATGATGATAATCGGTTCTATTATAAACCATATTCTTGTCAGAAAGATAGGAAAGGGTGAATAATTATGGGAGATACAAGTATTATAATTGCTTTTTTAATAGGGCTTGGAATGTTTCTATTTATCATGTCATTTGCTATTATGCAATATGATAGAGCAACAAAAAGAAGTGCATTTTCTAAAAATTTGCATGATGAATGGTTGTTTAAAGATTTCTATTTAAAAACATATAGTGCTTTATTTGGATATAAAGATCCGAACGAGGTGGCAATAAAAATGGGAATAAAGATTGAAGACTATTATAAAAATTGCCAAGTTTTACGCATTACTCCAAAACCTAAAAAAATTATTATGTATACAATATATGGTATTTGTTGTTTTTGCATCTCTTTTATTCTGGCAATCCTTTGGAATCCTATTGTCTTATTAGCTGGTGTTATGCTATTTGTTGTCTTTGCAGTTACAGAACAGGATACTATAAAATCAAGAGCAAATGATATGCGTACACAAATTCAGGATGATCTTCCTCGTTTTTTAGACTTGCTAAAAACAGAATTAAGTATAGGGCTTGCCGTAGAAAATGCAATATACATATTATGCAGTAAATATGATTGTCTTTTATCGAAAGAATTTTTAGAGGCTCTGAATAAGAGTGAAATGGGTCTTGATGGATGGCAAAAAGCATTAGAAGATATATCTGAAAAATACGATGTAGAATCACTGAGTAATTTTGTCATGGATATTACAACATCCTACCGTAAGGGAGTCAATGTCGCTACATCTGTAACAAGAGAAGCAGAAGAAGTAAAAAAGAAATATATTCTGGATATAAAAGAAAGAGCTGGAAAAGTAACAAATCTTATCTTGATACCAATAGCTATTTTTCAGTTTATTCCATTAATTGCCTTTTTAATGTTTCCGGCAATCACCAGTGTTTTCAATGGGTTTTAGAGGTGTTGGGTATGATACGTTCAATTTTACTTATCGGAACAAGTGTGACTGCATCATATTTTGATATCAAAACAAGAAAAATTCCTAACTGGCTATGTTTTTCAAGCATAGCCATAGGACTTTTTTTATCAAGAAGTTTCACTTCTTTTGTATGGCATATGTTTACACTTTTATTTTTATTTGCCCTTTCCGCTTTTCGGTTAATGGGACATGGAGATATGAAATTATGGATGGCAATATCTACATATGTAAATTTTGAAGGAACTATGTATATCATGATTATCGCTGCAGTGATGATGATTATATATGCTATATGTACAAGTACGAAGAGTTCTTTTAATGTAATAAAAACATTTTATTATGATTTCATTAATTATTATCCCAAAGATCCTAATAAACCGAGTCTTAAATGGACTTTAACTAGCAAAGAAACAGGAAAAGTTTATACCTTTGAAACAAATGGAGATTCTATTCATCTTACAGGTGTTCCATCAGGAAAATACACCTTAAAAGCAGAGCAGCTTAAAAAGGTAACACACTGCACACGCTCTTATTACGAAATACGAGAATATATGTTTGATGCCGCATCACAAGTATTACTTCACTTCAAGGCCATCTCTACCAGCGGAAATAATGACAGATATGTTGACATTGATAAAAATGAAAAACTGGTATGGGAGAAGAGAACAGAAGATAACTTTGAAGTTCATGAAAGGGGAAATACTTCGGATAGCGGAACGCAAAGAGTTAAATAAGAAAAAAAAAGACCCAGCAATTCTTTGTTGGGTCTTTTCTTTTCACAATAATATATACAGAGTAATCAGTATTGAGTAAAACTTCGAAATAGTTTGCAGCAATTATCTGGTAAGTCTTCTGATATAGAGTTTTCTATATAATCAAAGCAAATTAAATAAAGCTGTTTTCCATCACTATAACAATACGCTTTCCCTATATAGTTTTGAGTATTATCTGACCATGAATAAGATGCAGTTACTTTATCCGAAGATGCACTAAAATCACCTAATATAAAATTATTTTTTCCGTTTTTTAATACACTGGAAAAATCGGTTGCAGTAATATTCGTTAATGAAGTGGCAGAGTTTAGTATGGTAATTGTTTCTGATGCATTATTATCTTGGCTCATAGCCACAATCGCATTATCTGCCTGTGATACACTCCAAGATGAAGGAATTCCTGTCTCAAAGTTTAAAGATTGAATATACTGCAAAGAAATATCTTCTGGAATAGTATTTTTTGTCGTCCATTGAAAAGATGATAAAATCTTATCATAATAGGGAAGTATCTTTTTATAGTTTTGGTCATTAAATACACATTGCAAAGTTACAACATAGTCTCTGGACCAGTACACATCATCCACATAATCATAAGTATTATCCGACAAATCCTGATAAGAAACCTGATAATTACTGGTGGAATTTTTTACAAAATTTACAAAGGTTTTTCCTTGTCCAGCAATCGATTCAGAAAGAGATTCAGATGTTGTATTATTAACAGACGGATCATAATCAGAAATTTTTATTGTAACAGATGATGCTGAAGGCTGATGGACGAACATTGTTGTTCCGTCTTGATTTATTCTTTTCCAGTCAGAAGGAATATTCAAGGCAAAACCTGCCTTAGTATCTTCATATTGTGTTGTATTTATTGGCTTTGTTTCTGTAGTGGCCTCTGAGAATGTCTCAACTTTATCTGAATTTGAATATACTCCTAGTTTCTTTTTAGAGCTGGATTGGCTGAATATTGCAAAAACGATAGATAACAAGACCAGTCCTACTAAAAAAGAATAAATTTCCCTCTCATGGCTTTTTAAATCATATTTATTTGGTAATCTCATAAATCCCTCCTAATTAAAAATTATATATATTTAAGTATGAAAGAATGTAGAAATTTTCTACAAAAAAAGACTCATACCTTGTATGATATGAGCCTTTTGCAGTTCCCCTCTACTTGGCTTCATTAACTATTTTGCTAACTTCATTTTTTCGATAGGAGATAATATTTTCTGTTGCCGTATTACACGATATTTTCTTGCATCTTCTCCATCACATCGGAGATCAGATGAAATATTCCTTGCAAGTCCAAAAGGAGTATCTTGGCAAGAGTATCCCGGAACACAGAAATATACCCTTCGTAAGCTATTTTTTTATGAACAGAGGCATACAAAAAATCTGGCCATGAATTTCTCCTGACTATGATGTCATAGGGAGCATTAGGGTTTGTCGGTGAAAGATGATAAATATCGTGCCCATATTCAATGATCTTAAAACATTCCCCTTCATAGCTCCACTTCATTCGTAACATTTTATTACGACTCGCTGTTGTTTTTAATAGCAAAACTCCAAGTAATTCTTTTGGTTGTAATACGGTATTACCCATAAAGATTCTCCTTCCTACACATGATTGTGCAAAAAAAGATGAACTGTTGATCACTGATCCTCCAGTTCATCTGTAAAACATGTTCATGATTAATATGATAGGATGGGAAGGAAGGTGATACACCGACGGGCAACTGAAGTTGACCGCGGCTTCTTTACGAGACTTTCGCCTCGCTGGGGGAACACAACCCCTCTATCCCTTGTGACAGGGATTACTTTTATTTAAGCGGCTCTTGACTTTCCCCATAGGCTACGGTAATGATGCCGCCTTTCTTTTCTATACTGGTGGTTCGCACGGCTCCCCATTCCTGACTGATGATTCTTACCATTATATCTCCCGTTACACAAGCTTTTTGCTCCAATGTAGATATCGGTATAGGATACCACTTTCGTTGTCTCATAAAGATAGCTTAGTTCCTGTCCATCAAATGCAGAAGGGTATTCTTTACGCAGGATGTTCCCTGCTCCATTAATATCTGCATTGATGAAAAGACCGCTGTTTGTTTTATATAATCCTCGGCGTACTCTCTTTCCTGAAAAAGTGTGGTTTGTGACATCGCCTTTTTTATAAGTGGGGATAACATCTAAGTCCAGCAGGCTTGCTCTTGATGTATAACTCTCCTCCCGGATGACAACCGGTATCCCTGCTTTTGCAGCGGTATACCGGAGAATATCCAAAAACCGACAGAACGGAATAGCGACAAAGTTCTGATTATTCTGTCTTCCAATGCAGATATTCTGCTTCTGGTCTTCATTATGTCCGGCAACGATAACTTCTGCCTGCTGCTGCTTTGCATACCGGACAAGATACCACGCTGTTTTGTAGAAGAAATCCCGCAGGCGTGTCTCCCGTTTCCGGCTGAGTGCATGGAGCCGTTTGGTCTCTTTCTTGGAATGAGTGCTGTCACTGCCTTTCGTGACTTCGGAAAGAAGTCTGGATCTTTCTTTATTAAAGTTCTGGTTCATTGATTTTATGGCTCCGCCTTTGATTAAAAACGGTATGTCTCCAAAGTTATTGGCAACCGCACAGAAGTTATCCACGCCCACATCAATCCCAAGGATACGTTTTGGAGATTTTGGCACTTCTGGAAGAACTATGTCTTCTTTAAAAGTGAGCAGAATGCTGTATCCACCATACTGCAGCTTCACCTCTGTCTTTACATAAGTCATACCGGAATACAGGGACTCTTTCCCGATCAGCACAGGCGGCTTGTGATTCACGAACCGCAGGTAAACATGCCCATCTTTACGGATAAATTTCGCTGTCTGGTTTGTATAAGCGGCTGTCATAGCGGGCTGCTTAATATAGCCCGGTATCCTTGGACGGGCTTTATACTTCTCTGGATGGATAGCATAGTCTTTTTGTAACTGAAAATAAGACTTCCAGCTCTTAACAGTCTTCTTTATCGCATTCTGGTTAACCTGGCTGTTCATCCGCCGGTAGGTTGGATGGTCTGTATACTTAAAGATAGCATCTAATACCGTATAAGATAAGAACCATTTCTCTCTTGTCGGATAAGGAAAGACCTTGTATTTCAACTTTGACATCGCAACAGCACCAGCCATACCGCCAGTCTTTTTGTATCCCTCCTGTTTTTTACAGTATACTTCATAACTATGAGCATTTGCTTTCTGAATCCCAGTAAAGACATAATGAAGAACCTCTGTTTCATGGGAAGTCCTTTCTTCCGGGGACTTCCGTATCCCTGTCATCGTGTTACGGATATAGAAATTCGCTGCATTGTACATGCACTTGGCAGCTGTGGTGTTTTCTTCAAAATATCTGCATAACACAGCATCTTTATCTGGTCTTATCATGATCTTCCATGTGCGCATATAACATCTCTCCTTTCTATTTCTTACTAACAGTATGATAGATTTTAAGTAAAAAAGATTTTTCTGTAGAAGTCTTATTATTTCAAACAGCCAGAGATAACCATGGGGGCATTCATCCGCAGGCAACTAGAGTTGGCTGCGGTTTTCTGCATGTGTTTGATAAAAAAATTTAATAATTTTTCTAATCATTCATACTAGATATAGATAAAAATTTCTTACTACACAGAAAGGAGGAGCAGAATATATTCTTCTCCAGCCGACAAGAATGGATGAGAATATCCTGCACGTAAATAAAAATGAGTGATTTATCAGGTATTCAAAAGATTATTTATAGTGACGATACAACAAACACTAGCATGGACCAGCGGGCAGAGAGAAAAGATCCATCTCTGGCAATAGATACAGTCGATCGTGCGGTACGTGTCATGCTGGATAATGAGCGCAATGAAGATGGTTATAAATATGAAGAATCCTATATCTATAACTTAAATGCAGATGATATTGGTCCCGGATTGGGATGGGAATGCTTACGGCTTGAACGTGCAGTCGTAGAAGACGAAACGGGATATGTCCCAACAGTCAATGTATATCTGGTATCTGCAGATGGGAAGACCGAAGAATTAGTACATGGAACAGAAAAGGGTTCTGCTGAATGGGTATATGACAAAGAAAAGATAGAAAAGTTTGCAAAAGACTGCTGTACAAAAGATGGCGGAAGAGGATTCGTTTCCACAATTGATCTAGGACTGACAAATCCCAAGGTTGACGTTCCGCCGAAACCGGTTGTGACCACAGTAGATGCAGATAACTTTATGAATCTCCTAGAAGAAAAAGGAATTAGTGAGGCTTTTTATGACATCACAGAGGAACAGGGAGTATACGCCGAGCTGGATTCTGGATTTGTTCCCTTTGAGTATCGTGATCAATACAGGGATATTGTAGAATCTATCCGTGAATTTGACCCTTGTTATGGCTATATAGCAGGACACGATACAACCCGTACTGACAATGTAGAAGTGAAGGAATTGACTTCTCCTAATGAAATTCAAGACTTTATCAAGGATTTCGTTGGAGAGAATCCTGATTTATATGATATTGATCATGTAAAAATATATATACAGTCCTCTGATGCACTTACAGATGGGGAAATAGAAGGTTCTTATGTCCCTTATATTGAAACGGAGGGAATCCGGCTTAATGGAGAACAGCCAGAAAAACTCTCTATTCCTGTATCAAACCTTGTAACAATCGAATGTCATGAAAAAGATGCCCCGGCTAATGTTGTGTCCAGAGCAACTACTATTATGGATGGTTTTGGACGAACATGGAATCCGGAAGGGAATTATTCTCGTTTAAATATCCATAATCAAGATTTTGGAATTTCCAGCCGACTGACAATGGCTGCCGGACGTTCTAATTATCTCAAAGAGGCCGATCAAGTACTAGATATGTGCGGAAAAGAAGAAAGGGACCGCATTGCAGATCAGAAAGAGGTTAAAGAAGAACTTCTCAATGAAAAAGTATTTGTTATGGATTCTGTTTCTTTTTTCCTTAGTGTTGGAGTAGATGGAAATTCTCCGCAAAGGGTTTATGCACAAAGAGTACAGGATTTAAAAGATAATAGAACCGAGATTGAAAATCAGTATCTGCGTACAATGACAGCAAAAGCATATGTATCCGCTAAGATACTGCCAGTTCATGATGCAATACTAGAAAAAGTCAAAACACTACGTTCTGAGGCATCGAAGCCCAAAAAAGAACAGGACTTTGAAAAAGTCAAAAAACTGGAGCGTATGATTGTTCAGGACGTAAGAGAATATAAAGGGATTTATGAGCGATACGGTGTCCAGGCACTAGCTCTTCATGCATCGAATCTTGAAAAGGCTTATGATAAAAATGACCCATTTCTTGACGAATCGAGATATAAGGAAACTTATGAAACTCAAACAAGATGGATCAAAGAATTCGGTCCAGAAGAAGACACGGAAGTCGATAAAGATTTAGATGCACGTATTGGTGCTTTTATTGGGTCATCAGGTGTCCGTGGGCAGCTTCCCGCCATAGAAAGCAGGGAGCTTCCTGACTATTCTAATTCTGAGATCGAACATACAATTCGTTCTATTTTGGAGGAAATACGTGACGAATCCAACGAAAAATATTCTGATCTTGAAGGGCACAAGCTTATCACAGCGATTTCAGACCGGACAGGAACACTTACTATCCGTACTGAAGGAATGGTAGAGGGCTATCCTGTGCTTCCTCCATTTGCACGGCCAGATATCATAGATAAGATAAAAACAGAAAGATATTATCCGATCACTTTTCAGTCAGATGACCAGCATGATTTCATTGATAATGCAATCCTATTGAGAGATGATGAAAATAAAGATAAAAATCTCGATCTTTTAACTCTTGCAGTTAGAAAAATTGGAGCAAATGTAGGGAAAATGGATCATGGAGAAAACCATCACCTTTTCGATATAATCAAAGGGAATATGCTCAGTCAGACTTTTGAAAAAACACTGCTTATTAATGTAATAAATGATATTGACAAAAAAAAAGATGGAAACGAAAAGATAAGAGTTGAAAAAATTTTTAAAGATGCACTATCAAAAACGAAGGAAGATGTAGCTAAAGAGGAAAACGAAGAAAAAAAAGTAGATGTGTCTGAAGAACAAAGAGAAAATAATTCTCCCGATGAAGTAACCGATGAAAAATCATTCTATAAAGTACAAACTTCTCCTTACGCAAAAATAGATCCTAAGCAGGAAGTCGCAATATCAAAAGAAAAACAAGAGGAATTAAAAAAAGAAGCAGAAACTGAGGCTAAAAAAGATGAGAGAGTAGTTGAAGATCCAGACAAATATGATGAAGTATTTAAAGAGAAATATGACCAAAAAACAGAGGCTTTAAAAGAAAAACTTACAGCATTAAAAGATGAGATCCTGCATTACAATAAACAGCTTAGTACTTATGAAGATATTCCATTTAAATACAGAGGCCAACATGCTTTTTATCATGCAGCGAAATATGAACATGATAAAGCCGCGTATGAATATGAAAAGATAGGTGGGGCAGTTGGTACCGGGCAATTCCTCAGTGAGAAAATGAGTACTTTAAAAATGTATTGTAGTTTATCGGATTTATGTAACTGTGATTATGCAAAAACCCTCTTTTTAAATATTCTTAGAGGAAAACCAGAACAAACAATATCTGATATCTATAAAAAAGAGGATGGCTCAAATTATAAAGGAAGAAGCCATTTGGTTCAATTTGTTTCAAAAGAAGCTGTGATTCGAGATAAATATCTGCGGCCGCTTGCTAATATTAACGCTGCAGTTGTTCGTACATTTTTACCGAAAGAAATGAAGGATCTTACTGTAAAAGAAGAAAAAAATACTGACAAGACTGAAAATGAGAAAAAAGAACCCAATATAGAAGAAAAAACAAAGAAAACAGAAGCTGTTGTGGAAGAAAAATCTGTAAAAAATGATGTGGCAAAAGAAAAAGATCCTTCGGAAAAAGAAGATGCGGATCGCCTCCTTATCACAAATGGGATTGGGTTGGTAACTGAACCGGAAATACAGCTGCGTGCAGGCAGGATAAAGGATGATGATATTATCTTAATGACAACAGATGGCGTTCATTACGCAATCCAGCCGCAGGCAATGGCAGAAATTATATTAAAAAGCCAAGATTGTGAGATGGCTGCCTATAATCTTGTAGATGCTGCTAAAAATATCATAAAATATCCAGATAATATGTCTGCGATGGTTCTATGTACTAATCAGTAGAGAAAAAAGAGGGAATCTTTTTATAAAATCTGTCCGACGTTCTAAAGAAGTTAGATAAAAAAATATTTATACAGAAAAATCGAATAGGCGAGATTTCTGTCATACTATATAGGAAAGGAGGACAGATTTTATAAAAAGCAAGAATTCCCATGCATCTTCAGATCGTGGGATGAATTGTAAAGTTAAGCAAGCGTCAGTGGTGGACGGAGGAAACGGTATCCCCCACTGACATGAAGTGAAGCTCTGCCGGGAAAAATATCGGCATTCAGCCTTCGTGTAATGGATACCGGCTGGGGATTAAAACGGGTCTTCGATTATGTTCCAAAAACTTTCGCAGCCATAAATGATTTTTTGCAGTTCAAAAACGTGACATCCTCCCCCACCTGTAGAGGTGGGGGCTTTTCATCCTCGGCAAGTTTGGTTCTCGTTCGATAGCACTACCGTGCTAATACAGATTTCAGTCTGTATTCGCTTGGAACATATCTGTGCTGTTTTAACCGGACTTGCCCAATCTTAGAGGTCGGGGTCTTCTTGCTGTAAAAGGATAAAAATAACCTCCCATTAATTTTGTTTTGCAGAGAAAGACTGTGTGATGCTTTTCATCATAACTGAAAAGTCTTTAGGGTCTAGTTTATTTATTGCATCTTGTGACATTAGGTGCATGATAATAAGTGCAGTAAAGAAAAAGGTAGGTTCATTGTTTTCAAAGGATTCTTTCCGTACTTCGGAGATAAATTTCGCCACCATTGTTTTTGCTGCTTGTACTTCTTTATTATCCAATTCTATCTTTTCATTGTTTATATTTATTACCAAGCCGAATCTCCTCCTTCAATGATTTATTAAATTTATAAAATTGGTATAACAACGCATTCTTTTGAAAAGAATTTAAACAATCATGTAACATATCCAATGGGTCAGAATATTGTTCTCTATAAATATCCACTAACCGATATTTCTCCAAGAACTGAAGTGCCTTTTTTTTATCAGAAAAGAACTTATAAATTTCCTCTATTGAACCAGGATGGAGATACTGTTCAATCGCATAATTTAAACAGATGGCCTTATTAATCTCACCATGGAGTTTTAAAAAAAATCCTTTTGGATATTTTATCAACATTCCCTGTAACACCTTTTCATAAACATTTAATGTAAGTTCTCTCTGTGTAATATGTACCATTTCAGGATACATTCTCCATGCATAATAAAAATAATCTGTTTTAGGACTTAATTCTGGAGGAAACTGGATGCTATTGGCTACTACCCGCAGCTTTAACATGTCTATAAGTTCTCCAGAAAGAAAAGTCCTTGTTACAATCGGGCTCCAGTCTAAAATTTCTTCAAATACATACCGGAGTAGATGCAGTGCATAACGATCATCTGCGTTCTTACTGATATAAGTTGCCGTGAATTTTGAACGGGAATTAATCGTATTTCCCAACAAGATTTGTTCATACTCCATTAAAACACCTGTTTCATTCATAAAAAACTCCTTAAAAATATAATATTTTTTCTGTTCCTATTTATTAGTATGAAAGAATATACAAATTCCTATTTTTCTGTGTAAAAAAACTTATACAGAAAAAATGTGAGATATCTCAATCAATCATACTATTAATAAAAAATGAGGTGAGATTATGTATAGAGCGAGAACACATGTAAATCAAAAGGCGTGTATATGCATGTATGAAGATACCATGCATATGCAATATCACGACATTATTGTATTTGATACGGAAACGAGCGGGGTAAAACCCTCAAAGGATTATATCGTACAATTGTCCGCAAGAAAATTTAAGAATGAAGGAGGAGAACTTATCTTAAAAGATAAAAGAAATATTTATATTAGACCTCCATTTTTCCTTGACAAGAAAAATATTGACATCCATGGGATCACAAATGAATTTCTTCAGGATAAGCAAACAGAAGAAGATGCTTTTTTAGAGATTCAAGAGTTTTTTGGAGAAAATGCACTTTTAGTAGGATATAACGTGGATTTTGATATTGATATGCTACGGGGAATGTATAAACGACAAAAGACAGAATTAAAATTTTGGTACAAGTTAGATGTGTTAGAAATGGCGAGAGATATATTGTATGGAAAGGAAATTGAAGATTATTCATTAAGTACCCTTATCCGGCATTTAGGACTCGACAGCGGGATCACTTTCCATCAGGCGGATGATGATGTGCTTGCTACATGGAGGTTAATGGAATACTGTTATAATGAGTACAAGGAGCTGCGTAAGACTCAGCCTTCATCCCTTGAGCATGTATATATCAACAGCATTTATTTTTGGAAAGGATATAATAAATTCCAACAAGGAGTCTATTTAAACACGTCACTTGGAAAAATGTATTATTCTACTTTTCAAAAAGCATGGTTTTCTTCTAACATCAACTTAGAACGTGTAGATATTGATGCAATAGAAAGAGAAGTATTGATACGGATGGGGATTGATTCTAACAAGGAACTTGGGAAAATGACAGCAAGAAAATTTGAGAACATCAAAAAAGGAAAACAGTTTGTGTAAAGACAAGGAAAGGTGGATAAAATTATGGCGATTATCGGTTCAATTTTGGGAGATATTGCTGGTTCACAGTACGAATTTCCCATTACAAGACCAACAAGATTAGATTGGAGATATTGTAATCTATTTACAGATAGATGCAAATTTACAGATAATAAATTGGAGAAACTAGAATGAGAATAGATAGAATATGGGCAATGCCGAGTAAAAATACATTTCAAATAAAGCCTATTAAGGAGATGCTTACAGAAGAGATAACAGAAGGACTATGGATAGATCCTTTTGCTAATACAAATAAATTTGCACAGATAACAAATGATTTAAATCCTGAATTTGATACAACATATCATATGGATGCGTTAGATTTTTTACGATTATTTGATGATAAGTCTATTGATGGAGTGCTTTATGACCCGCCTTTTTCTCCAAGACAGGTTAGTGAATGTTACAATGATTTTGGATATAATGTTACATGGGATACAACTAAAGCATCTTTTTGGTCGAAACATAAAAAAGAGATCTCAAGAATTTTAAAAACGGGGGGGGAAGGTTATCACATTTGGATGGAATAGTGGTGGTATAGGAAAAACTAATGGTTTTGAAATAAGCCGAATATTGTTAGTTCCTCATGGTGGTTGGCATAATGACACAATTTGTACAGTTGAAATCAAAAAATAGATTTATGGAGGCTTAAATGGAAGAGTTAGGTATAGTAGACGATCAATTAGTAAAAGAGTTTGATAAGTTGCCAGCTGATTTTTGGGACTTTAAAAATGAAGATACAAAAGAATTGACTCATAGTATCCACAATTATCCGGCAGTGATGGTTTATCCAATTAGTAGGAATATTATTTCAATAGTAAAGAAGTATCAAAATATCGAGAGTTTGTTAGATCCATTTATGGGATCAGGAACAGTACTTTTAGAAGGCATATTAGCAAATATTGAGAAAGTATATGGAAATGATTTAAATCCGTTAGCACATAGAATTTCAAAGGCAAAAACCACATTAATTGGAGATGAAATCGTACAATATAGAGATAAACTTGTCTTTGATCTGGAAAAAGAATATGAAAAATATGATAAGATTTTGAATATGGTAACAGGATATGTGGATGAAGCAGGTTATGATATTACTGCTAAAGTATTAGATAAAGGCAATTGGGGAGAAAATGCACCTGGTATTTTAAATGAATACTTAGATAACTATTTGTACAAGATTGTATTGGAATAAGAGGAGGATATATGAGAATAACGATTTCGGAAGAAGATTTTGAAAAATATTGTGAAGTATTTGATAGAATGAAGTGGCAAGCAAAGGAATATGCGCCAACGGTAGAGGAAATCCAGAAAGAAATCCTGCCAAATATGAAACAATATGCATTATTTTTGATATGGATTGATTGCACAGGAGAGGAAACTCCGGCAAACAAGGAGAGCAGGGAATGGATAAGAGAGATTTTGAAAGAGAGTCTCGAAATCATTCGCGAAAGATAGATACAACAAAAAGGGCTCCATCATGGGCAATGTCATTCTTATCTAATTGACATTGTCATGATGGAAGCCTTTTTGTTGTCATGCAATCTGTTTGCGGAACATTTCACATTCTTTATGATCCCGCCTTTTAATTTCTTCAATCAATCCATTTACAATATCTCTTTCAAATTTTCCATTGTATTTTTTGGTAATCTGAAAAGACGTTTTCGCAATTTCATTCCAATAATCTTTCTCTCTGTGTCCATCTTTACCGTTTAGAAAATCTTTTATCATTTTCCAATATTCAGAGAAAAATTGAAATAATTTAGAGTTTTTTCCTGTATCACTTTTTATTAGTTTAATCTGGAGACCATTTTTACAAGATTGTCGTTCCTCCCGATCTCTACGTTCAATCTCTGCTATTAAACTTAAAAGTAATTCGATACAAAATTGCTTATACTGTCCATTATATTTTTCAGACATTTCTTGTGACCGGCTTACAAGTTCGTCCCAGTATTCTTTTTCTCTTTGTTCTTCTTTTCCATTTAAAAATTCCTTTACGAATTTCCAATATTCATTGAAAAACTGAGATAGCTCAGAATCTTTATCCATATTACTCATCAATACAGGTACGTCTTTTCTATCAATCATTATCCTCTTCCTCCTCATCTGATTCTTCATAATGTAATAATTCATATACCCACTTTGGTACACCCTTTTCCTCAATATAATTTGCTACTGGATATAAGATAAAGAACAAATATCCAATGATTAAGAATGGGCATGCAATTGGGTGAAGCGGACTTGTAATTACTGCCATAAATCCACATACTGTTCCTAAAATAATACTTACTGCATAACTTTTTTTCATAACTTTTTCCTCCTATCATCAAAACAATACTTTCAAAAGTAGTATGTGATTTTGAATAAAGAAACAAAAAAAAAGTTCTACAGAAAAATCGAGTGAATTCCGATTCTGACATACTATATATAAGAAAGTTAGTGTGAATCGGAAGCAACGTAAGAATCTCGGAAGATTCGCACTACAAAAATAAAAAATATTGTTCTTGCTTTTCTAAAAAATAGAAATGCGAAAGGTGACAATGCCTAATTTTTGTATAAACTTTCTAAATAAAGCAGAGAAATCACTACCAATTTTATACGATTTCGCTGTCGCATCCCTCGCGGATGCGTGGATTAAAATGTGACGACAGATTTACTTATAGCTCCAGTTAAGTCGCATCCTTTGCGGATGCGTGGATTAAAATGTATTGCTCTGATTTGCCATGTGTGTAATTAAAGTCGCATCTCTCATGGATGCGTGGATTAAAACCTTTCGGAGGGCTGGACACTGTAAAAACTGACTTCTGTCGCACCCTTCACGGGTGCGTGGATTAAAATCCATCAATAGTAGTATGACAGAATAGTCATTCAGTCGCATCCCTCGTGGATGCGTGGTAACTTGTCGAGGTATCAAGATTGTCATATAGGAGGGCTTAAAGTGTGATTATTAAGAAAAATAATTTTCGGAAAATATTAGTTGCTTTTTGCATTGGAACTTTTCTATGCACTGGATGTCATAATAAACAAAATATAACACAACTAGAGTCTTATGATGGGAAAGAACAAGTTTCCGAAGCAAAAGAAAAAAGCAGGAGAGAATATAAATATCTTGCAAAAACAACAGTAAAAAATGGAGATGCAGAGGTTCGTTTATTTATACCATCAGAATCAGAAAGGGTGGCAGCCTCACAATCTAAAGCTACATTACACGGGGTTACAATTAATAATGAACTCCTGAAAACTGCAGAATCTCCCAAACAGATTTCAAAAAAAGGGCTAAAAGAGGAAAAGGATATACTTGCTTCCAAAAAGAAAATCCAGAATATTGTATCTGATAAAGGTTCCGGGAATGAAAAGACTTTTCTGTTTAGCTTATCCTATGATATTACAAAGAAAGACACGATTTATCCTTGTATGGAAATTATTAGAGCAGAAAAGGTAACACCAGAATATGTGTTAAAGACTATAATTACTGTAGATAATCGATATACGGACAAGGAAAGTAATAGTCTTTTACAAGAGATTTCTGCCGCCTATGGCATTAATTTGCAAAACTAATTTGGGAAGGAGAAAAAAATTGCCTGTGTTAAATGAGCTAAAAAAAGATGTTTTAAATAACACCAAATCTAAAACTATTTATAAAGAAAATCACCAAATCTATCAATTATGTCAAAAACTACGGCAAATACGAAAAGAAAAAAATTTAACACAAAAAGATGTTGCTTCTCAAACGGGACTATCACAGCAGATGGTATCTAAGATAGAATCTTTTAACGGAAATCCATCCATGCTGTCATTTTTAAAATACTGTAATTGTATAGGTGTAGATATAAATACTATGCTATCATATTTTTTTAAATATGTGGATTAAAATAACTGTCGGAATAAGCTGCTAGAAAGCAATATTGTATGAGAAAAAGAGAGTAGCTAATGCTACTCTCTTTCTCTAAGTTACAAAATTAGGAGTCATCGATTAATATCGACAACTGATATAATATTATTATATCATATTCATCATATATGTCAAGAAATATTTTTTTAACAAAAAACAAAAATTCCCCTACCTCTTTAGGTTATGGGTTGGCGGAGAAACAGTATCTCCCACTGACAGGAAGTTAAGCCCTGCCGGAAGAAAATCTCCGGCATTCAGCCTCTGCATAAGAAATACCGGCTGTGGATTAAAACAATAGCTGAACATCTTACTAGACCCCGATTGCAGCGGGGCTTTTTTTTACGAGGTTAAAGTTATACAGAAAAAGTGCTTTTTTGTCGATTCTATCATACTAATAATGAGTTACAAAATTAGGAGGATGAATTGATGAAAGAAAACACAACAACCATTTTTTATTTTCCGTTAGGAACCCCTTACTTTCCAAAAACAGATTTAAGATTAGAGAGAGCAAAGTGGACAAATATAGAAGATTTAAATGGCATTGATAAACTGTATAAATTCCTTGAAATCCACATGGGGAGAGATGATGGATATTACGGATATTATCCTGTTTATAGCCGTCCAATCTGTAATGGAAGACTATTAAATATAAGACAAATTGGTTTTATTGATTCACAGGATAGTATTAGGTCAATAAAAACATTCGGAAATTTAAGACAACACATGGATTATTATATTGTGGCAAATAGCTTTAAATCCCCTAAATTTCGCAGAGCAGTAAATGTACATAGTCTAACAAATATAGTGGTTGATATTGATGTACATCATGCAAGAGGAGGCATTAAAGGATGCCGAGATGTTATAATGCAACGTTTGGATGCATTGTTATATCTTATTTTTGTAAAAAAACCTATTGGATTGCCTTGTCCCAACACAGTTGTACATACTGGCCGGGGAATACAGTTATGGTGGACAATCAAGCCGTTAAGTGCAAAGAAATTAAAATATATATATAAGGGAATACAGGAATATCTTTTTACTGCACTCGAAAAAGAAATCAACTCTGCAGATCCAGAATTAAAAGAATATGTATTGTTAGATATCTCTGCATCAAAAAAGATGTCAGGGCTTTTTCGCTTGCCTGGAACATGGAATACAAGATCGAAAACATATGGAGATTTCTGGATATTGCATGATAATAAATTAGATGCTGCCAAATTATATTTCGCATTACATCCAGCAACAGGAAAACCTTACATAAAATATAAAAAAAAGAAGAAACAAGGAAATCCTGTGTTTCGAAAAAATAATTATGGAAATCATATTGACAACATGATTCGCAGCCTGATTGAATTACGAAGGTCTGCGGGTGAAATGGAAGATGGTTACCGTGATTTATATTGTCTCATTGTCTTATCTGCTTATTTATCAAATGATACACCAGAAGATGAGGCATGGAATCGTGTTGTTGCGCTCAATAATTCCTTTAAAAATCCTTTACCGGAAAAAGAGCTGCGTAGTTATATGTCAACAGCAATGCGTAAAAAGTATAGATACAGGAATGAAACAATCATAGGATATCTTGGGATAGATGATGAAGAACAAAAAGCATTAGGATTTTATCCTGCTAATGTACATTGCTATGAAGAAAGACAAAAAGCCAGAGAGCGTGGACAGAAAAGAAGAAAAATGAAAGAAAAAAGAGATATTAAGATTATCGAATTATTTGCAAAAGGAGTCCTGCAGGAGAAAATTGCAGAACTCGTTGGCTGTGCACAGTCAACTGTATCAAAGATATTAAAAGCAGCAGGAATCACAAAGAAAAAAACAGGGATTAAAAAAGCTGTAACGATTCTATGTCAGAAAGCAAAGAAAAAATGTAAAAAAGAAGTTAGATCAGAAGAAAAATTAAAACGATTAGCTGCCGAAGATCCGGAATTTGCAAAAACAATGGAAAGACTTGCTGAGTTAAAAGAAAGCAGGAAAAAATATGAGCGAACGAAAGCAGAATTTGCACAGGAGCCAGATCAAGAATTTTTACTTATGGGGGAAGAAGAATTCCAATACGTGATCCAAAACAACTGTGAGGAATATAATCATTCTCATGCTACAAAATTGTAGAATAAAATAAAGTAATATAATTCCCTGAATTGTAACAAATTAGTGCCACAGAGATATCTGGGGCTTTTTGTCGTATAGTAATTTCACGCCAACACAGGATATTTCCAATTACCAAAGATGATAAGGAGACCTGCTCATCACATCAGCCCAGATTTCTGTCATTTTTAGGTTGTGGGATGGCTGGGGATTAAAACAATATTCCATCGTGCATATATAATTGATGTTTATATTTGGTCCCTTGATCTGTTTTCTTTTGGGGTCTGTAGTTGGTGGTGTATAGGCTCTTTTCTTGTATCCATTATCTTTTTGTACAGAAAAACTGCCCTATGGCATATTCTTTCATACTATCTATGAAAGTTCTTACAGACTACATTACGAAAGGAGTGTGTATTATGGACACTATTTTTACTAGGGACTCTACACTGTCCCCCTCTGAAACTTTACAACGTGCATCATCTGTACTTAGCAGTATTCAGCATCCCGTTTCTTTTTTGCCTTCTGCTCACTTTTATGCTGCATCTTCTGAACAGAATCTGGTTGGTACAGCCATATCTGTGGACTTTTTGCAATCTAAAGTCTATAAGTCTTATCGCAAAAAACGTTTTCGGGAGCTGTCCTCTTACTGCTTTGATACTATCCTATCCCCAAAAGAATTTTTCCAGCAACTACTAGGGAATATGGGTAAATTTCTTTATATCCGTTGTCAGCCCGACTTCTTTAATCTTTATCCTTCGGACTGTCTTCCTGCTATGCTTGTTCTTGCTAATGAACTTTATGAAGCTTCTCTGAACTATACCGATGATAAGGCCTTTGAGATCTCGGAAGCTTTCTATATAGATTTCTCCCGCTATCTCTTTCATCAGATTGACTGGTGGCTGGTTCACTGTTTCTATAGCGGACGGTCTACTATGCAGGATTTTCTATTTACTTCCGCTTTTGATATAGATAAAGACAGCTCCGCAATGGAACTTCTTTCTTACCAATTGACTGGGTATATCCTTGACCTGCTTTATTACTATGTATCATCTAATGGACAGGAGACCAATTGTTCCAAAGCCGCCTTCAGAGAGAGTATAGCTGAAGATAAACAAGAGATAGCTTCTCTTAACCAACAAGTTACCTCTCTTACAGCCCTTTGTACGCAGCTAAAAAAAGATAATCTATCTTATAAACGTCAACTAGAGCAAAGTTTTTCGCAGACAACGGGAGAAGATGAGAAGATTGGTGATATACAACGGGAGTTAGAACAGGTTTATACAAGATTAAAAAAGATTTCTTGGGAGAAGGATAAGCTTACAGAGAAAAATGCTCAGCTTATAGAAGAAAATCATCTCTTAGAACAGCTATTTTCGGAACGGAACAGAGAAAAAAATGGTACGACTTTTTCTAGCATTGATTATTCTTTACCTTTTCTGTTTGTTGGAGGACATTATTCTACCGTGGACAAGTTACGTTTCCTTTTCCCTAACAGCCGCTTTATCTTTAACGATAAGGAAGTGCCCAAGATTTTGGACCTGTCTACCTGTAAAGCGATGTTTGTGTTTACATCTTTTGTAAGCCACACTTTATATAACAAAACAAAGTCTATGTGTAAGTCAGCTGGTATTCCGGTCATACATGTCAACCATTCCGGATTGAAAGCCGTTTTAGGTGAGATATCCTCGGGATATACAATGTTGTCTTAGAACATGTTCAACATAAAAAGGAGAAAGTTATGTTTAAGAAAAAAAATTCTATCAATAATCGTTTAGAAGCCCCTATTCCAGAATTTAAAGAGGCAAAGAAAACTAAAAGGAAACCGACTGCAAGGCAGCCTAAACCTCCTAAAATAAAAGAGAAAAAACAAAAAAAACAAAAAACCTTTAAACAGAAACTTTATATTGGATTTGCTACTGCCTTTGTGTTCTCCTTGTTTTTTGCTGCATTACTACTTGGAAAACCCAAAGATGACCAGCTCATACTCTTACCAAATGAATCCGGCACCCTTTCTCTTACAAATCCTATCCTTGATCATGTTGCATCTTTTCAAAGTGAAGATGAAAACATAAAAGTAAACAGCAATGGTAAAGTTAAAGCGACAAAACCGGGTGTTTACACGGTGAAAATCTCAGCTTTATTTCGTACTTTCTATTGTGAGATTCATGTACCAGGTTTTAAAGAGGATAATCTCATTCTTTCTGCTGGATATACATATCAGTCGCAGGCAGTTGGTACGGGTAACGATACTGTAAAATGGGAAAGTTCTGATAAAGGGGTTCTTACGGTAAGCCCGAATGGTTCGATCGAAACTTTAAAAGAAGGAGAAGCAACGATAACAGGAAAAGATAATGGTAAAAAGTTTTCCACAAGAGTGCAGGTAGTTGGTATCTCTATAGACAGCTCTATTATTTTTTCGAATACAGAGCATCAATTAAAGATCAGTGATGCAGTAAGAGACAAAGTAAAGTCATGGAGTGTAGATGATGAAAACATTGCCTCAATTGATCAGAATGGAAAATTGAAAGGATTATCTGCCGGTGATGTCCGCGTTACATGTAATATCGGTAACAATACTCCATTGTTTTTAAATGTTACAGTTGCAGGACTTGATAAATCAGAAGCATACTTAAAGAAAGACGAGAGTATCCAGTTAAATATCACAGGGTTAAGCAGTACAAATGGGCTTCATTTCACAAGCGATAACACAAAGGTCGCTACTGTAGATGAAAAAGGAGCTATCACGGCGAAGAATGCAGGAAAAGCCAACATCACATTAGCTGGAGCAGGTCAGAGTATGTCTTGTACAGTTTATGTTATGGATATTGCCGATAGTTATATTATTCCATTGGGTTCTACACAAAAATTTAAAATGGATTATCTTGGTAACGATGCAAAATATATCATTGAAGATACAGCGGTTGCTTCAGAAGCTTCCGGGAAAATTACAGGAGTATCTGAGGGACAGACCAGTATGACCGTAGAATCACATGGAAAATCCTTTGACACGACACTTTACGTTGCACAGATCCAACCAACATCTACCGAGGTTATGGAAGGAGAAGAAACTTCTGTTATGATCACAGGTCTTCCAGATGGTATCAGCCCAACGTGGCGGTCCGAAGATGAAAAAATTGCCAAGGTAGATGGAAATGGGAATATTACTGGTGTGAAAGAAGGAGAAACGGTTATAAAAGGAACTGTAAAAGGAATGGTATTTTCATGTAAGATAAAGGTATCTAAAGGGGCTGCTACTGAAGCATCGTCAGAAAAAACATCGGGGGAGACAACGGAAAGTTCTTCTGAAGCGGCAGAAAGTACAACACAGACAAAGGAAAATTAGAAATATTTTACTGATATGCCCATGTTTTTTGCATGGGTCTTTCAGTAAGATAAAGGAGAATATATGCTAAGAGCAATCAAAATCATACATAGCTGGAACCAGATAAAAGAATATCGTTTTTTATCCGATTACTTTCGAATGATGGGAATTTATATTTGTGGATATACTCCACAAACAGACTGTTTATCTTCTGATTTTGATGTTGTAATTATTTTAAAAAAGGACATGGATAAAAATGATGTAGAAATGTTAGAAGAGCGTTATCCCAAAGCAATAAAACAAGTCTTTAATGTGGATAAGACGAAGCTCAATGATGATTATTTAAAAGAAATGGTACAAGCCATTAGGAAAAATAGATTTTTTTCTGCTGTAGAAGTAGAATCCATGGAAGAGTTAGCAGAAATCTATTATAAACGTGATTTATCATACCATCGAAATGCGTATGATTCTTTTTATAACAATCGAATAGTGATGCAACGTGCGCAGGATGCTTTTGTAGATGCGTGTATAGACTTAAATCATATGTCAGTAAATAAAAAAGAAACCGTTTATTATCTGTATGCAGCCGCATATTTACGCAAATATACTAATGAAACTTGCCGTACTCTAAATCAGCATTTTCTATTTTTAACAGAAAGTATATTAAAAATCTTAGACCAAGCTCTAAGATTACAACCATTTTTTACCAACGCGTATCTTTTAAAAGGAATGATAGCGGAGTTAGATAGAGATATAAGAAAAGATGCAGGTGCGTATTATAAGATTGCACTCGAACAGTTGTATGAAAAACCTTATGCCAGTTATTCATACTATGTGATAGGAAAATATTACGAAAAATCAAGGAAAATGAGCAAAGCTGTAGAACTCTATACTTGGTCTTTGCGATTAAATAACTTTGAATATAGAGTGATTTATGAATTGGCTGTACACGACATAAGAAATAAGAATTATAAAGGTGCTTTAGAACGTCTTAAAATGATTCATAACATCTTAAATAAAAAGGAAGTCGCGAATTACTTGCAACCCAAAGAATACACATATTTATTCAAAATCTATCTTGAATTAGAGAATGTGTACGGAGATAAATTTTTTGAGATACAGAAGTATAAAGAAAGCGTACAAAGGAGAGATAAACTATGTGATATGGTCAGAAATACAAAAAGAGAAAATCGGGCATATAATGAGATTTTTGGAAAATCAGCACAAACATTTCGGAAAGAAACCTATAATCACCTTATTGATATAAGGATGAAAAATAGGTAATCAATTTGGAAAACAATAGAAAGGATAGCGAAAATGATACTGTATACAGGAGAGAGTGAGGCAATTGGAATCAGTCCAACGCCGATTGATTTTATAGAAGAACAAGAATTATTTATTCATGACTCTGATGGAACGTATCCTTTGGTTTCCTCCTATTCTTTCAAATGGAAAAATGAAATGGGATAAGAAACGGGGAAAGCTGCAGAAGATTTTTAAAACGGAAAATTTTGTTATGGTTACATTTGGAACAAATGAATTTGATGCAGGAAAACATAATAGAATACGAGTGTATTTGGAAGACTGGGTTAATGCGAATATAAGTAAATATAAAACTCCGAGTGCATTTGCTAAAGGGATGTATTCTTATATGAACAGGATGAATGTTCAGGTGGGAAAAAATAAAGTAGCTTTTATCGCTGGATATAGAGAAAAGGAAATGAACTATTGGGAAGTGATATATATCACTCCAATTCCCCTACCTCTTTAGGTTATGGGATAAATTGTAAAATTCGTGTAACGCCAGTGGTTGGCAGAGAAACGGTATCCCCCACTGACATGATTAAGGCCTGCCAGAAGAAATACCGGCTGGGGATTAAAACAATTAATTTGTGTGATACCTCAATGAGTAACCGAAGTTGTCCATCGGGGCTCACGAATTCTGACATACTATAGATATAGGGAGGTGATTATATAATGGAACTAAAAAATTTATCATATTCTGCATTCGACTTAGAATTGTTAAGAAAATCAGGACTGGGACATCTGATTTGTGAAGATAAAATATGGTCTCCTGCATTACTGATAGAAAATGGAAATGATATTGTTGGATTGAAAAAAGGTGATTTTTCTCCTATAATTAAAAGAAAAAAGGAGAACGATATGAGTTTAATTCTGATGATGAAAAATCAAAACGGATTGGTAGCCGTTTCTGATTCAAAAAGTACGATTTCTAACGGCATGGAGGAAGAATATGGGCGTAATGTTCAAAAAATCTTTAAAGGAAACAACTATATACTGGGAACATGGGGAACAAATATGCTACATATAGATGTTACGGTACATATCGAAGATGTATTAAAAAGTCTGGTCGAACGATATCCTGATGATTTTGGGGCTGTATTAAAGGAATTTCAATATCATCTCAAAAGAGATTGTGAAGAAGAATATTATTTTATCGTTGGGTTTCGCCTTAATAGCCAGTATTACAAAGATAATTACTCCTATATCATTGAAGGATACACCATTACGGCTGGAGATATCAACATGAATTTTTCAGACTGTTCTCCTTCTGGATGCAGAGCTGCGGGTGCAATAGATATGCTACCACGAAATTTCTCTATCAATATGAACTGGACAGAAGGGGAATTAAAGAAGAAAGCGGAGTTATTAATGCAAACAGCTATTAAGCTTGGAAATGAATTTATGCCATATAATCCGGTAGGTGGAGAAATCCAAATGGTGTATCTTAAATAGTTTTTTGTGTCGCCAATATAAGAGTCATTAGTAGCAGCTAGTGGCTTTTTTGCTTATAAAAATCTTTCTACAGAAAAAAAAGAACATAAAGGAGAAAGGAGAATGGAATGAGAACAGGAAGAAAACTACAGAACCGAGAAAGAGTAGAAAAATGTAAAGAAACATTGGATCAACTATCCAGATTCATGGGAGATATCCTAGATGGGAAACTCTCACAGAGGGAAGCGGCAGAGGCGTTAGGACTTACCGCACAGGGATTAAGCCATGAATTAAATTCCTGTTTTAAAAAATATCTGAAATATTCACATGTGTTTTCCGATGAAGATATCAAAAACCTGTTGGGAGATGTGGAAACTCCTGCTGAAAAGTTGGCAAAGGATGTCCTACAGGTTGGAGAAGATGGCAGATATCTTTTAGTCAACAAGGAATGCCAGAAAGATTTCATCGAAGAGGTTAAAAACACATTGAATGAAAGGGATTATTTTATACTAAGCCAGTATTACGGTCTGGAAGATGGGAAAAAGAAAAACTTGACCCGAATTGCAGAAGAGATGGGAGTCAGCAGCAACTACATAGGCCAACGGAGAAGATACAGTCTGCGGAAACTTTATCAATATAAATGCTGTGCCTGCCTGCTGCCAGAATACAAAAAACTTCGGAAAGATGTCCGAGAATATGGACAGATGCAGGAAATACAAAAAGAAGCTTACACAAGGGAGGGGTAGAAACATTGTCCGAACTCGCTGGCTACAGCAAAAAGGAAGTGCTTTCTGTCAGACTTTTTAAAAAATATTCTACAGAAAAATCAACCAATCTCAAATTCTGACATACTATATATAAGAAAGTTAGTGCGAATCGGAAGCAACGTAAAAATCCCAGGAGATTCGCACTACAAAAATAAAAATATTGTTCTTACTCTTCTAAAAAAAATAGAAATGCGAAAGATGACAATGCCTAATTTTTGTATAAACTTTCTAAATAAAGCAGCGAAATCGCTACCAATTTTATATGATTTCACTGTCGCATCCCTCATGGATGCGTGGATTAAAATTGTTTCCTGCTACGTCTGCTGCCGCCATAAAGCTGTCGCATCCCTCATGGATGCGTGGATTAAAATTTAATTTACAACAAACAAAAGATTGGCCTGATATCTCTAATGGTAGACAGAAAGATTTCGAGGCCGTAAGGAGCGATTGGGAAAATGTCGGAACATACATCCGAAAAGGAACAAAACGAGCGGCAGTGGCGGGCGGAGGAGACGGTATCCCCCACTGACATGAAGTTAAGTCATGTCGCCATAAATACGACATGTCGGTCGTTATTATAGCGACTGTGGATTAAAACAATCCCCCCTACTGGCTTCGTAGTGTCGCATCCCTCGCGGGTGCGTGGATTAAAACTAACTGGGAGAAAGCCGTAGAAAAAAGTCGCGTCCCTCGTGGATGCGTGGATTAAAATTAATCACATCGAATATACTAATGATAGTATCTTGTCGCATCCCTCGCGGATGCGTGGATTAAAACAGGGGAATGGAAGCGTGGGTGGAACAGAGGAGCGTCGCATCCCTCGCGGATGCGTGGATTAAAATAAATAATTGTACCCAAAACTTCTAAAACTTTATCTCTTGTCGCATCCTTCACGGATGCGTGGATTAAAAAATTCCTAATCTGTCATACTATAAGGGAAGGGATAATATCCCTTTGTTTGCGGGGCAGGCAACGGTCCAGTCCGTCCCGTATACTACCAATTAAACAAATCTTTTGCAGAGCAGGAAAGGAGTTTGCTATGATACGTTTTAAACAGGTCGTATCCGGTGTACTGACAGGCTTTTTATTCTGTGGTTCTGCCATCAGTGGAGCACCACTTATTGCAGCAGCTAAAACAGAAACCACATACAGCCTGACACTCGATAAGACAGAAAACGGTTCCGTTGCTATCTTTGATGCAGAAAAAGAGGCAAAGAAAGATGAGAGCAAGGAGCAGCAGAACACAGAAGCTACTACAAAAGAGAAAGCTTTAACCAAAAAGGTGAAGGCAGGTGATACAGTATCCATTAAGGTAAAGCCGGATGCTAAGTATATCATCAAAAAGCTGTCCCTTATTGATCCTGAAACAAAAAAGAAGCTGGATGTTGAACTTTTTGCTGATGAAAAGCATGAAGACGTTGTAACATTCACAATGCCAGCACAGGATGTCCTGGTAACATCCTCTTATGAAGAAGGAACAATGGAAAAAGGGCAGACAATTGCCTCCCTTGTTGGTGCAAAGAGGAAAGAAACAGAAGATAAAAGTGAGGCAGCAAGCACTTTTGCCAAAAGTGAAACAACAGAAACCGGAATCTCAACAGAGGCCACTACAGAACCGGCTAAAAGCAGTGAGAACACAGAGGCAGCAACAGAAGCTTCCACAGCGACAGATGCAAAAGCAGAAGAATCAAAAACGGATGCTGATGCAGGTAAAGAGCAGGAAGCTACAGAAAAAGCTGCGGAAACGACAACTGCCACCGAATCGGAGGAAAAGGCTTCGGAAGTCTCTGAGAGTACCGAAAGTACTAAAAAATCAGAGGAGGCAAATGAACCGGTAAAGGTCGTTGGTGATGAAGGTAAAGAAGTTGTTGTTAATGACACATCCTCCAAGAACAGTAAAGAGAGTGATAGGACAGAAGAAACAACAGAAGCGGAAACAACCGCCGATGAATCTTCTGAAAAACTGACAACAAAAGAAGTCGCACAGGATGCGGTCGATGTTGAAAAGAAGATCGAGGAGCAGACAGAGAATAAAGACCATGTGGACCGGAAGATGGTTGTAAAATATACTCTGGCAGATTCTTCTAAAACAGAGGAAAACATTACTCTTGATAAGCTGATGAAGGATACAACGGTAGATGCTGGTGCATTTATCGGTCAGTATCAGCAGGAATTACCTGTTTATGAGAGCAAATCCGATGGGGAATTTTATTATATCTATCCAGATATCACTTCCCAGAAGAAAAATCTCGAACTGGTTTCCTGTGATGTCGCTTATAACAACAATGATGGCGAGATTATCAAAGATGCAACATGGGATGCAGAAAAGGGATGCATCAAAGTCCCAGTAAGCTGTTTCTCTGATGAGAAAGTGAAAGAAATGGGAAATGCGCCTGTTCAGGCACAGCTTTTCTTCCGCTATGACAGCAGTATCTCCGATAAATCTGGTGTGTCTGTACACATTGATAACCAGAACCCGGATGTAAAAGTAAAAGCTGCCGATCAGGTAGTTGTAGGAGATGACCTTGATGTACAGTTTGATATTCCGGTAGCCACAAAAGATACCGCAGAGAATATCAATGCATCTTATTTTTCCATTAAAGTAAATGGAAATGAAGAACCGATCGAACTGACAGACAATAGTGTTGCTTATGATGAAGACAATGGTGTACTGACTCTGGCATCCAATGCTATGACAACCACCAGTGTTGATATCACTATCAAACCAAAGGCAGTAGCTGCTTATGCTGCAAGTACAAGTACTTCCAAAGCAGATTTAAAAGCTGTCCCTGGTGTAAAATTAAAAGAAAATCTTACAAAAGAAAATGAGGGTACGTATTCTACTTATAAGTCCACTTTATACTGGGCTGACGAACCGTATCTGTATAAACATCAAAATGATCCAACAAGTGTTGTTGATAAAAAATCCTGGTTACGTAAGAATCTTGGATTGATGGACGATTATATGTGGGGAGCCGCTATTTCTGAAAAATCAGGCCATACTTATAATGCGATCAAAAAAGCGGATAACACATATGATTTTAATCACAAGACGATCAAGGATGAAAGAAACGGATTTGATACCCATGCGGATTGGACATATTATATGAACTATCGTTTTGGTGTTGATAAGGATTTTGCTAAATACAAAGCTGGCACATCTTCTAAAACAGGAAGAGAACCAGATATTGACTGGACACAGCTTGCGGATAACTCAAGATCAGAAGTTTATGCATTAAACTGCTGTCATATCGGCAATGGTACTGTTATGAAACCTATCGGAACAGTTTCATACGATACAAAGAAGATTGATGGGGCGCAGGTTCGTCAGAGTAAGACGCGTTCTCCGATCCGTATCAGTGTTATGTTCGTAAGTGAAAAAGAGAATTATGTCATCTTTGGTATGGTTACTCCTCAAATGAACTCACAGGCCGGATTTGGTATGTATAAGGTAAGATTTAGCGAGGCTTCTGGCAAAATCTCTATCAAGAAGAAATCTTCCAACACCTCCGTTACAAATGGAAACAGTCTCTATTCCTTAAAAGGTGCTGTTTACGGTGTCTACAAGTCAACAGCAGATGCAAATGCAAACAAAAATGCGGTTGGCAAGATCACTCTTGATGCAAATGCAACAGGGTCTTTAAGTGGTCTTGAAAAGGGTACTTATTATGTACGTGAGATAACTGCTCCAGCAGGTTATAAACTTAATACAAAAGTGTATACTGCAAAGACCTCAGAAGGTGCAACAACGGTTATTAATACGGATGATGTACCGGAAACATGTAATCTGCAGTTACAGATTACGAAGAAACTGAGGAAAAATGAACAGAATAGGGTAAATGCAAGAACATTAAGAAATACGGAATTTACTTTGTCATTCTATCCGGGAGGATATTACAATCAGAATGAGATTAAATCTAAGAAAGCAACGAAAAATTGGGTGATTAAAGAAGGAGCTCCAGAAGTTCGAGTGATAGAAAACGCAGATAATACGGTAACATTCCGTGCTACAATTTCTAACATTCCATTAGGAACAATGGGATTGAAAGAAACAAAATCTGGAGCTGGTTTCTCAGCAGTACATTATGATGTAGTTAATCCAGCTGGAAAAATTCTTGCTAATGATGCTAATCCAACAGTAATCATGTATGCAAAAAAAGGACAGGCTGTGCAGGATGTGTACGGTTCGTCTACTTATATTGTAGGAGATTCTCTGCCAAGAGCTGATTTTGAGTTCGTGAAAAAGAATGATAAAGGTGCTGCATTGGCAAATATTCCATTTACGATTGAGAACCTGGATACCAAAGAGTCTTATACAATAACTGCAGGTAAAGATGGAAAATATTCTTCCGCAACCGATGATTCCTTATGGTTCCACAAGTCAGCTATTGGAGATTCTGAAGGTAAAACAGCTGGCTTAGGTAAACTTCCGGTAGGACATTACAAGCTGACAGAGAAACGTTGTGCGAATAATACAGGATATCAGTTAGCAACTTCCTCTTTTGAAGTGACGACAGAAGATAAGAAGATTACCTTTGAGTTAACTGACCCACCTGTAACAATCGGTACAAAAGCAATCGACAGTGCAACTGGCAGCAATTATGCAAAACAGCAGGATGCTTTATCTATCACAGATACGGTATCTTATGATGGATTAGCATTAGGCAAGACTTATGTTATAAAAGCCGTACTCATGAACAAAAAGACAGGAAAAGCCGTTACAGCAAACGGAAAGAATGTTACAGGCGAGACGAAATTTACGGTAGAAGAAAAAGGTACAGAAAAGAGCAGTATTGCGAATGATGATGCGCTCTGGAAAGATACACGCAAGGGAACGGTAGATGTGAAACTTTCTTCCTTCCCAACAAAAGACTTTAACGGTGAGGAACTTGTTGTATTCGAGAAAGTATATCTCGTTGGAGATGATGGAAAAGAGGAAACAGTTCCTACAGCAACTCATGAAGACATCAACGATGAGGGACAGACAATCCTTATCCCAGAAGTGAAGACTTCTGCAGTCGATCAGAAGACTGGTTCTAAAGACACTTCTTATGAAGTAGATGAGAAGACAGACCAGAACAGTGAAGGATACAAAAAGATCACAACTGTGATCGATACGGTATCCTACAAGAATCTGGAGCCTGGTAAAGAATACAAAGTAGTCGGCACACTGATGTCGAAAGAATCCGGAGAAAAAGTAAAGGATAAAGATGGAAAAGAGATCGTATCTGAAACAACCTTTACTCCAAAGGAAAAGGATGGAACAGTTGATGTGACATTTGTCTTTGATGTAACAGGACTTGAAAATACGACAACCGTTGTATTCGAAAATGTTTACCATAAAGACGAACTGTATGCCGCTCATGCGGATATCACAGATAAGAACCAGACATTCTTTACGCCGGGTGCAAAAACAACTGCAAAAGACAACGAGACTGGAAACCATACTTCTCCAGTTAAGAAGTCCGTAACGATTAAAGATACTGTTGTTTACACAAATCTCCAGAAAGGAAAGAAATACTCTGTAAAGGGTGTCCTGATGGATAAGGAGACTGGAAAACCATTTGTTGTTAAAAACGAGGATGGAACAGAATCCGAAGTGACAGCAGAGAGAGAGTTTATTGCTGGACAGGATGATACAGAAGAAGTTGGAAAGGAATCTGTTTCTGACGAACGGGTAGATGGAGAGATTACATTAAGCTTTACCTTTGATGCATCTGCATTGGAAGGCAAAACTGTTGTAGCATACGAACATGTATATCGTGATGGCAAAGAGGTAGCAACCCATGCAGACATCAACGATGAAAATCAGAGCATTCACTGGCCATCTATTGGAACAACTGCAACCGACTTTGACGGCAAAGGTCATACGGTAAAAGTTGGTGAAGCTGTTGTTATCCGCGATACGGTAGCTTACAAAAACTTAGTGCCTGGCACAGAGTACAAGGTAAGCGGGGTATTGATGGATAAAGAAACAGGAAAACCATTCCTTGATGCCAAAGGTAACCAGATTACAGGAGAGACTACTTTCTCTCCAGAACAGGCAGATGGAAGTGTGGATGTCTTGTTCACAGTAGATACTTCCTTACTTGCCGGAAAGAAATTTGTAGCTTTCGAAAAGCTGTATACAAATGAAGTAGAGATCACATCCCATGAGGATATCGAAGATGAGGGTCAGACAGTATATGTTCCTTCCATCAAGACAAAGGCAGCAGATGCCAAAACAAAGATCAATACTTCTTGTGAAGATAAAGAGATTACAATCATTGATGCTGTAACCTATAAGAACCTCCATGTTGGAGAAACGTATCAGGTAAGCGGTGTGCTGATGGATAAATCTACAGGAAAACCATTCCTTGATGCCAAAGGCAAAGAGATCCGTTCAAAATCCGAATCCTTTACTCCAAAGGAAAGCGATGGCACTGTAGAAGTAACCTTTACTTTCCCTGCAACCGGCTTAGGTGGAAAGAGTACTGTTGTATTCGAAGACTTAAAGCAGGGAGATGTTACATTATGCAGCCATGCGGATATCGAGGATGAAGCACAGACGGTATATATCCCTAAGATCGGAACAAAAGCTACCGATGCCAAGACTGGAAAGCACAGTGTTAAAGCTGGCAAAGTTACAATCAATGATGTAGTGAAATACCAGAACCTTGAAAAAGGTAAGACTTATACATTAAAAGGAACATTAATGGATAAGAAGACTGGAAAAGCGATCAAAGTCAATGGCAAAGAAGTAACTGCCACTGCAAGTTTTGTAGCTGGCGGAGATGCTGTATCAAATGAAAAAGATACCGTGGTAGGTGATGTGGATAAGGATGCTGCAGAAGATGCTATCCAGAAGACAGAACGCGTCAGCGGGGAAGCAACGGTAACCTTTAAGTTTGATGCATCCGGTCTTGGTGGAAAGACCCTTGTTGCTTTCGAGCATCTGTATGAGGGGGAAGCTGAGATTGCAAACCACACAGATATCAAAGATAAGGCACAGAGCGTAGATATCATCAAAGTGAAAAAGCCTGTAAAAGGATCAAAACGTGGAAGTTATTCCCGTGGAAAGAAAGTCCAGACGGGTGACAACATGAAGATGTACATCTTTGCTGGTGCAGCAGTGATCCTCGTGATTGCCGGAGTTGCATTCCTTGTGAAAGGAAAGAAAAAAGAAGAAGAGTAATCTTCTGAAAATTGATCAGACAGCCATCGGGTGACCGGTGGCTGTTTTTGTAAAAGGAGTGAAGTAAGAATGCATTATGGTTTTTCTGAGGGATATAAACCTCATTTGAATGGCGATTATCCTATCTATACACAGACATCATTATCTGATAAAATAACAGAAAATACAAAAGAGAAAGGTAGAAGGGAACATATGAGTTTTGTAGGTTTGACGTTTTTTAAGGATCACATTATTGGTTATGGGGATACGAAAAGTTCTCGGTTTGTTGATGGAGCATTTCAAGATGATAAAAAGAGGCAAAGAGTTCTCAAGATATTTAAAACAAGAGATTATATTGTTTGTACATATGATATTAACTCATTTAAAACTGTTGGAGAAGATTCAAAAGAAATATTCATTGAAGACTGGTTAAAAGAAAATATGAATGAAGTGACTTATCCGGAAGATCTCTTTAAGAGGTTTCATGACTATCTGATGAAGCATGAAAATCTTTTGGCATTGAATGAGTATGTGCGTTTCTTTGCCGGATATATTGAGATGGGACAAAGGGTGTATGTGAAAGCTGCAATTAATAAAATGGAATTATCTATTAAAAGACAATATGTTGTAGAACCATTTCCTGTCTATGGAGGAGCAAATGAATATGTTGAATATTTTAATAAAAATCCAATGCTTCTTATGTCAAATGAGCAGGATATTAAAGAAAATATTAAGCAAGCAGTCAATAAATTTGATGAAGAATTGCCATACAATCCCGTGGGCGGAGATATTATAGTAAAGACTTGGAACCCACAAAAATAGAGAATGCATATTGCAAATAGGAATTGCATATGATATAATGCCAGTAGGCAAAATGATGAAATGTGTTCAAAGGAACGCAGTAAAAACCCCCCGGAGCTTTCACCTCCGGGGGGTTTTATCCGTTTTGGCAGGGTGGCTTAATCCCTTGGCTGGCTGCCTTTTGCATTTTTTTAATTTGTGGTATACTTCTTTTTGAGAGGAAAAAATTTTTTCTACAGAAAAATCGTGATCCTAAATTTTCTATCATACTAATAATAAAAGAAATCATGGTTCATAAGAAAAGGAGAAAAAAATTATGATGAAAAAGATGAACAAAAAAAGTATCATGGCAATCGTATTTGCGGCAATGTTTGTATTTGCTTCTGTTGCAGGAATCTTTCTACCAAAACAAGCATCAGCTGTTGGAAAACGGGGAAAAATCCGAACAATCAAAGTAACATCCGTAAAAAAACTTACCGTAGGAAAGCGTTCCAGAATCAAAGTTAAAGTAGCCCCAAAGAAAGTAGCAGCAAAGGTTACTTATAAGAGCAGCAACAAAGCAATCGCTACAGTTAACCGTAAGGGTGTTGTAAAAGCAAAAAGACCTGGACGAGTTACTATTACCGTAAAAGCAAAGTCTAAAAATACAAAGACAAAACGGATTAAGATCAGAGTGATCCCGAAGAAAACTTCTACAAAAAAGAAAACTTCTACGAAAAAGAAGAAACAGACTACTTCCAAGAATACAACAAAGAAGGATGATACATCCAGTGGTAATAACGGAAGTAATAATTCTGGAAAGAACGATAATGATGGAGAAGATGAAACACCTTCATATGAAACTGCATTAGATAAGAAAACTTCTGCAGATGGAGTGCTGACGCTTTCTAAGAGTGATTTGAAATACAATAGCTTTTTTGATGAATATGATTTTCCTACGGAATTTACAAAAGCAAAAACCGTTATTTTGCCAGAGGCAAGATATAATTGCGATTACTATGCACCAAAAGAAGGAGTGACATATGTTGTTACGGGACAAACATATTTAGGTATGCAGATTAAAACCTCTTCTAATCAGGAAGTTATTAATAATCTTGATTGCGATCAGAAGGGGACTGAGAATACATTAGTTGCTGCAGATATCGTTGGAAATGGAACAGCTAAAGTTACTACTTTTAGTGGAAAACATGTGACGATTGTGGTAAAAAATTTTAATCCAACGAACACTTTACGATATCAGTGTAAAAAAGTAGTAAATGAGATTACAAACAATTCAATGACAGATAAGGAAAAAGTATCTGCTGTATTAAGATATATCTCTCAGCATAGCACAGAACAGTATGTATTTAATATCGGAACATACCATGTGGATACAGACTGTACCGGATTTTCTTCTACTGTTGCTCAAATGCTTAACTTTGCAGGGGTAGATTGCTGTATGAGACAGGCGGGATATGACCGTTTTTATGGGCAGACGCCAACGCATCAGAACAACCTTGCCTGTATTGACGGAGTAGCATATATTGTAGAAGAAGGTGGAATTTTCCCATATAGTGATTATTTCGATGAGAATAATTGTTATATTGGATACAATGACTATTATGATAAATTATATCCGACATTAGGACTTAATAGAAATGGAAAGTTAGATTTTAATTTAGACTACGAAGATCATTCTAAATTAAGCTATGTTGAATATTCCTTAATCTTAAAGAAAGCCGGTCGCTTATAAATTACAAAGCCTAGAAAGAACTTCTTTCTGGGCTTTGTTCACAGAAGAGAAGAAAGGAGAAAATTATGATGAAAAAGATGAACAAAAAAAGTATCATGGCAATATTATTCGCATTGGTGTTCGCATTTACTGCGATGTTTGTTCCGAAATCAGCATCCGCTGTTGGCAAACGAGGAAAAATCCGAACAATCAAAGTAACATCTGTAAAGAAACTTACCGTAGGGAAGAGTTCAAGAATTAAAGTAAAAGTAACACCAAAAAAAGTAGCAGCAAAGGTTACTTATAAGAGCAGCAACAAAGCAATCGCTACAGTTAACCGTAAGGGTGTTGTAAAAGCAAAAAGACCTGGACGAGTTACTATTACCGTAAAAGCAAAGTCTAAAAATACAAAGACAAAACGGATTAAGATCAGAGTGATCCCGAAGAAAACTTCTACAAAAAAGAAAATTCCTAAGAAAAAGAAGAAACAGACTGCTTCCAAGAATACGACAAAGAGAAATGATACATCCAGTGGCAATAACGGAAGTAATAATTCTGGAAAGAATGATAATGATGGAGAAGATGTAACTCCTTCATATGAAACTGCATTAGATAAGAAGACTTCTGCAGATGGGGTATTAACCCTTTCTAAGAGTGATTTAAAATATGATAGCTTTTTTGAGTCATACTATCTTCCAACAGATTTTACAAAAGCGAAAAAGATTGTTCTGCCAGAGGGAAAATATTATTGTCGTAATAATGATATAAAAGAAGGCTTAACATATGTTTTTAATGGACAAAGCCATATTACAATGCAGGTGAGATATTCTTCTAATCAGGAAGTAATTAATAATTTAGAATATGATCAACCAGGAACAGAAACGGTTTCTGGTGGTCAGGGAATTGTTGGAAATGGAACAGCTCAAGTAACAACATATAATAAGAAGAAAATTACTATTGTTGTTCAGGGATATAATTCTGTAAACACATTAAGATATCAGTGCAAGAAAGTAGTTAATGAGATTACAAATAATACAATGACAGATAAAGAAAAGGTATCAGCTGTATTGAAATATATTTCACAACATAGTTCAGAACAGTATGTTTATGATATTGGTACCTACCATGTTAATACAGATTGTACAGGCTTTTCTGCAACAGTAGCACAAATGTTGAATTTTGCTGGAGTAGATTGCTGTGTAAGATTGGCAGGATATGATCGATACTATGGACAGACTCCTTCTCACCAGAATAATCTGGCTTGTATTGATGGTAAAGCATATATTGTAGAAGAGGGTAGCTATTTCTTATATAGTGATTATTTTGATGAAAATAACTGTTATATTGGATATAATACTTATTACGCTTCTCTGTATCCAGAATTAAATCGCGAAGGAAAACTTGATTACAATCTTACAAGAGAATCTGCCCCAGAATATAAACTGGTACTGAAAAAAGCCGGCCGCCTTTAAATAATAAAGCTCAGAATTTTTCTGGGCTTTGTTGGCAGAAGAGAAGAGAGAAGAATAACTGTATGTTTTGTATGCAATGCGGGAAAAAAATAATGAGCGATATGAAATTTTGTCCATATTGTGGAGCTAAGATTCAGATAAAGGAAAGCTATGAAAAACAATCGGATGCCTTTTTGTATCCGGTACAGGAGAAATCATTTAAGTTTTCGATTTTATCCAGTAATCAAAAAGCAGTAAAACAAATAAACGAGTGGTTGTCAGAAAACTATATTACAATTAAGGCAATTAAAATTGAGACTATATTGAAAGAAAATAGTTTTAAACCCAGAACTATTCTAGCTCGTGTTGTAATTAAATACATAAATGTAAGTGATGGAAGTTTATTTAAAATGGGATATTTCGAATCTGTTAAGCGTATTGGCAGAGACGATAGTAAAGTGGAAATCCCTTTTGCTGATTGGAAAAGAGATAATTCGGAAAAAGAAGTTTTATGGAATAAAACTGTGAGTTATCATTATCAGAGTGGTACAGTTACAACTTTGTATTATCTGTATAGTTGTTATTAATTGGAAAGCCGGTCGCCTTTAAATAATAAAGCTCAGAAGAGAAATTCTTTTCTGAGCTTTATCTATGAAGAAAGTAGGGAAATGAAAAGACCCCGGGCCCGAAGGTCACCGGAGTACGTTCCACAATGCTTATTAACAATTATATAATACCATAATATTATCTGAAAATCAACAAAAATAGATAAAAAATATTCCAGCTTTTGAGAGAAAAACTTTTGTTCGGAGTCTTTTTTTTGCTCTTTTCTGGCATACTATTAAAAAGAGAGGAAGGTGAAAAAATATGGTAAAAGAACTTCCAAAAGATTTCCTGAATATTGGCCAGTTAAAAACCTATCAAGAAGAAATCTGGAACATGTATAAGTATTTGGACGACATAGTTAATGAACTGACTTCAGACACTTCAGCAAAATCATTTGAAAATTTCGATAAAATATTTAATATTCGGACAAAAGATGTAGAATTTAATGATTTTCGAGATTTGTATTTTTCCTTACAGGATATCCACAACAAAATTTCTGTTTTAATTGCTTTTCTTGACAAACAGAAAACAGAATAGGAAATACGAGGTGATTTCACTGAGAGAATTAATGGTAAATACAGTGTATTATTATGGAATACGACCGCTTCAGGTGCTTAAAGTTATTTCCCAAGTACACATGGCCAAGATCCGTTTTTTGGATACGCAAGAAGAAACTTTTTTGGATATAAGTGGGATTAGAGAGATTCCTTCTACTGATAAATATATTACAATTAATTGTTAGAATTTTTCTTTTGCAATAGTTAAATTTTACTCATTCCATCATACTAATACAAGAAAAGAAAAATAGATGAATCCAGTGGGAGGTGATATAATGGTAGAGACTTGGAAATCGAAGAATAACAAATGATTATTCAAAAGAGGAAATATTTATGAGTGATATAAATTATGATTTTAAGGATTTATTAAATGTAGGAGAAAATTTTAATTTACTCTATACACAAATGCTGAATGGAAAAAGGATAAGATCGGAAAAAACGGGGGTTGTCTATGTCTTTGATGAAGTTGGATGTGGAAAAACGGTATCTGCAATTATTGCAATAGCAAGTGTCATCAAAGAAAAACAAATGGAAAACGAAGGATATAAAATACTTGTATTGACTCAAAAATCCGTTTGTTTGCAATTTGAAGAAGAAATAAAAGAAAAATTAAAAATAGATAGTAATGTTATATATAATGTTGCCTATGATACAACAAATTCATTAGAGGAAAATATTCCTACATATATAAAAGAAAAAAGTTGCATTATCGTGTCAAATCCACATAAAATCGGCTATTTAAATGGAAAAGAAAAAAGATGGGATTTAGTTGTTATTGATGAAGCACATGATTTGATTTGTAATAACCAGAAACAGACAGAGGCATATTATACAGATAAGATTAATAAAGCATATGATGAATATTTGAATGATAAAAATTTTTCTATTGAAAGAAAAAAATATATTAAAGATTATCTAAACAATATTGATAAGGAAAGTTCATTTTATAATGCAATATATCAATTTGTGCAACAAATTGCTGTAGAAGAAAGAAACGAACATTTACAGACAGGTAGGATATCTGTTCCGGAATCTCGTTCAAAGGAGAATGTTAAGTTTAGAGAACTTCTAAATTTAAAATCAAATAAGCTTATGTTTTTATCCGCAACTCCATATAAAAATAGTCGGGAAATGGATTTTATAAATTATGCATTTGTAGCAGCTCATATATTAACGGACCATACTATATTTGCAGCTCGTTATTTGCCAGAATTGGATTGGGTACAGGATGTTTATTCAGCAACAGAAGGCGGAAAACAAAAAATGGAAGCTGCCAATACATCCTTTATGTTTAAAGAAATAGCACAGGCAATTCCTTTTGATAGCAAAGATACAAAGATAATCAATGGTAAAAGAAGGATTGTAGAAATCTGGGATTCTAAAGAAGATACGGATATACTCCGAAAAAACATTATTAGTAAATTAGATAAAAAAGAAGAAGTAAAAAATAGATTTCTTATATTTGTGTCTAATAGCCAGGAAGGAGCACATGTTTTTAAAAAAATATTTCCGGAAGAATCTAAAGGGTTCGATATAAGAGAAGATAATAAACACTATTATAAAAATAAAAACGGTATAACTTGTCAATTTATTATGAACAAATTTGATAATACATTAGAAATGAAGAGTTATTCAAAAGAAAATGAAAAAATTCCAGACATTTTGATAGTAACATGGCAGGTTGCTCAGGTAGGGATTAATCTTCCAACATTTAATTATGTGGTAAATTATCATATTCCTTCTATACCAGGCTATCTTGAACAGCGATATGGAAGAATTGATCGGTTAAATTCTACTAATGATCCGCTTTATAATATTTATTATTTAGATAATAATGGTATGTCATTTATATATCGATTAAATTTGTTTACTGCATTAAATCATTACATAGAGATGGTAGTAGGAATTCCACATAATTTACCAACAAAAAATCTTCTTTTTTGTGATAAATTAAAACCAAAAAAAGTCAATATCAATGAGGAAATGGAAGAGTTATACCAAGTATTGGCATATTATGTAGCAAGTTATCTAAATGAAGAAGATGACAAAAAAAATACAGAAGAAGATAAACAAAAAAATGTAAAACAATGGGTTATAAAAACTAATACTTGGAGAAATAAGGATATTGAGTGGAATAAAGAAAAGAGAAGGTTGCTAGTAGGAGATAGAGAATATTTTATAAGAGAATTACGAGAAAATGATGAAACTAATTCGGAAAATGACTTAGTGGAAGAAACAATGGAACATAATATTAAAAGTATATCTTATTATATCTTTCAATTAGAGCAAGGTAATAAAATGGTAACTCAGATTAATAGTGCGAAAGGATTAGAGAAATTGTCAGATGCAGGTTCTATAATTTACTGGAATGATAATCATGAAACTATCGTAAGCAACATAGAGGAAATAGTAAAAAAATTGTGTTAACAAGAGCCAAATGATGTATAATAAAATTAATTTATTTTATTAGCGATTCTGTCATACTAATAATGAACCAAATAAAAAGAAGATAGGAGAATTTCTATCAGAAAGCTGGTTCTGGAACTAACAGACAGAATCGGCAATCGCCTCATTCTGTCTGGCAACATTTATTTACTGCAAAAGGCAGAAAAAGGAGGCAAAACATGGCAAGAATGAAACCGTATGATGAGCTGGAATTTGTAGATGATTTCGTTTTTTGTAAAGTAATGAGACGGGAAGAGATCTGCAAAAAAGTCATCGAACTTATTTTGGGCGTGAAAATCAAATCAATTCGTACATTTGACTCACAGCACGCAATCGAACTTACTGCGAACGGCAAAGGTGTTCGTCTGGATGTTATTGTGGATGATGATGAAGGAACTATCTATAACATTGAGATGCAGACATCGCCAGAGAATGAATATGGAAAGAGAAGCCGCTACTATCAGGGAATGATCGACTTGGAAACAATGAGCAGAGGATGCGAATATAGCGAATTAAGAAAATGTTATGTTATCTTCCTTTGCCTGACAGACCCATTCCGTAAATATCGAGCTGTCTATACCTTTGAGAATCGCTGTGTAGAGGATTTATCTATTCGCTTAAAGGATGAAGCCTATAAAGTAGTTGTAAATCCATTTGGACGGACAGAAGGCTGCAGCGAAGAATTAAAATCATTTTTGGGTTATCTCCGAAAAAAGACAATCTCTGACACATTTACGCAGATGCTGGATGATGAAGTGAAAAATGTTCGCGCCCACGAAGAATGGAGGGCGGAGTATATGCTTATGGGAATTAAGTTAAGAGAAGCAGAAGAAAAGGCAAAAAAAGAGGGCCTTGCAAAAGGACGTGCAGAAGGACGTGCAGAAGGACATGCAGAAGGTATGACAGAGAGTAAGACAGAAACTGCAAAACGTTTAGCCCAGATGGGTCTTACGATTGACCAGATTGTAAAGGCAGTGGATGCCAGTAAGGAAGATGTTCAGGAATGGATAACGATGCCACCTCATTAGATTAATGAGGTCTCCACAAAATAAGAGGTTAAAAGTCGGATAGAAGAGGAAAAGAGTAGCATATGCTGCTCTTTTTTTTATAAATTTGTAGCCCCATAATGGAAAGCCTGACAAGATATCACTGATTTTTGAGAGTCAGTATGGTATCCTAAAAAAGGAAAGCTGGACGAAATCTTTCTATCATCTTTATTTTGTTTTTTTTGCTTACCATTAATAGTCCAGGTTGGTGGTTTTAACAGAAAATCTTTTTCATAGAAAAAGGGAAGTTGAAACAGTCTCCCCTCAATGTGTTTTATTAATAAACCGCCAAGGGTCGAAAGCTGGCGGTTTATTTTTTTTTCTAGTAAAAATCTGATAACAGATTCCAACAAGAGTGATCAACATGATCGTATATTGAAAAAGATTCTCATATGTTACCATGCAATCCCCTCCTTTCCGGAGGATAGCCCCTCCATGATAAAAAATGAAACAAAAAAAGAGAGCAACATGACGCTGCTCTCTGAATTCTGAATAAAGTCAGTACTTTATTTTCTGCTTCCTTTGTTTTAATTTCCAATATGTGGAGGCTGAATGCCGATGATTCTTTGGCACCGCAGGCTAAAGGAGATCACTGAAAAACTGATTTTGCATACAATATGGTAGTTTTAATTCGATAAGCATATTTCATGCATCAAACAGCTTATCTGCTGTATGCTAAATAGTTCTCTAGCAATCCATATACTTTTTCTTGTGTTTCGTTCATTTGTTTTAATCCACAGTCGGTAAGTTTAACGGAGCCTGAATATCGGGAAAATCCGACTGTTGCTTAAGTCTCTTGTCAGTGGGGGATACCAATCTCTCTCCGCCCGCCACTGACGCTTAGTGAATTTTAGATAATTCCTCCCCTACCTACTGATGTTGAGGAAGGGAAATCCTTATATTATTTTGTTGTCCATGACTTCCTCCTTTCCATAAAAATAATAAGAATCAAAAATTTTCTTCTATAGAAAGTATGATATATTAATTAATACGACCCGTTTTCTGTGGAAAATATTTTTAGAAAGCATTCAGCCACAGACAACGAGATGTTGAATAACCTCTCATTCGTTACATTTGACTTCTTATTGTTATTTTTATTTTATTTTTCGTGGTTAACACCGTCCATGATTGCACTGTATAATGACCATATTTTCTAATAGCCACTTCTTTATTGTTAAATCCTTTTGTCTGCCATGAAAAACAATCGTAAATCTCTATATAATTATCTCCTTGATAATTTTCCAATAAATCTTTTACTTTCATATTTCCTTTTCCTTTTCCTCTTTATCTTTAATCCAATTATCTCCCATTCATTCGGAACGATTCTGGTACTCTTCTAGGGATAAAAGAACTGCAACTGGTTTTTCCTTTTTAAAAACCATTAATACCTTTTCAGATTGAAGATGCTCTGTGATACGATTATATTCATCTTCATCAAAACAAGGGAATTGTGCAAGTTTCTGAGTCTTAGAGAATATCTCAAAAAACTCTTCATCTCCGCCAAAAATTTTAATGTATTCCTCTGCATCCAGATATTTTTCTGCCCAATTTTTTGCTTCATCTTCTGAAAGAGGGATGATCTTTTTTCCGCTGCCTCGTGACATTCCGAAATCTCTTCCATATATGCTGTAAGCTCCGCCTTCTCCATATAAGAAAAATTCTCCAGTCTTTTTTCGATACAGGGTTTCTCCAGTAAAATAAAAATCGTTGTTAGCATATCCATTAGTTTGATATCCTAATTCCTTTGCAGTTTCTGTGTTGTATGATCTTCCATTTATAACTTTTTTCATAAATAAAATCCTTTCTTTTGCCATAGGCGGAAACCCACTACCTTTAGGTCGTGGATAGTTGATGCCTACTCCTCCTGATCAGATATCCATAATCTGTTTGACAACATCTTCAATCGCATTGTTTTCAATAGAAATCTCGCAAAACTTTTCATTTTCATATTCAGCAGATAAAAAATTGAGCCGGTTTGCTGCATCTTCTTTCGTTATTTCTCCTGTATGTAACCTATCCAAAATACTTCTTATACAATGAATGGGCTTTCTCTTTAAAAATATAGTACAGGCTTTTTTGCCAAACATTTTTTTTATTCGTAATGCTCCGTTAATATCCATAACAAAAATTATTTTTTTGCCTGTTTCTGAACAACGCTTATATTCCTTATACGAAGTCCCATAATAATTTCCTTTATAGAAAGTTGTCTCTAAGAAATCTTCATTTTCTTCCATTTTTTTAAAATCTGCCATGGAGAGAAAATAGTAGTCATCATCCTTTTTTCTTGGAGCTCGTGTCGTGCAGCTTTTTGTACGGATAAATTTTTCTGTTTTTAATAATTCCTCTTGCACAGTAGATTTTCCTGAAGCAGAAGGTCCTACTAAGATGAATATATTTGGATTTTGGAAACGGTTTAATTTGTTTTTGGAATCCAAGAGCATATCTACTAATTTTAAAAATTCCTTATAATCGGATACTGCTGGCACCCCAGTATACTGTGCGTTCCATGGTTTGCGGAACAATACTGGATAACGAACATTTGAGTGTTCAATGTTGAAATAACAGTCATCTAATAAGATGTCTGCAACTAAGATGTCTTTCCGGCTGCCAATGAGAATGTTCCCAGGATCAATTTCTGGAAAGTTCCTAATGATATCTGCGATTCTTACGCCTGCACACTGACTTGGTACACTGGTTGCGATAAAAATCTCGCAATGTCTTTTTAAAAGTTCGCATACAAGCTTCCTTGCTCCTTCTCTAATAGGAATATTTCTGACAAACTTCGGTTGGACAAAATAAGGGATTCGTTTATCTAATTCATTCTCTAGTATCCCCCAATTCGTAATATCCTCTAAACAATAAGAATATCCATATTCTTTATTTAATTTTCGTATTGCTTCTTCGTTACATTCATTTAATACATCATCGTAATCGAGTATTACTTTCATAATTTTCTCCTTTCATTTTTTGTGAATGCTGACACTGACTTATTCTTTATATCCCTCCAGTTCGTCAGTAATATTTGTCTATCTATAATATGAGTTTTTAGATGACTGAATAAAAAAAGAATGCAGGATAAAGATTCATAGTCAGTATTCAGACTAAAAAGGAAGACAGACTATAGTCAGTATAGTGACTAACTAATACAAAATAATTAATTAGTCAGTATATAAACTAAAAAATAAATTGAAAAAGCTTATACAGAAAAATAGAGGAAATCTGTTTTCTGTCATACTATTTACAAAGAAAAATATTTATCGGAAGTTGAGACGAGCAATTTAAGAGTTAGAGGTGTTGTGTTCCCCTCAGCGAAGCTAAAGTCTCGTAAAGAAGCCGCGGTCAGCTTCAGTTGCCCGTTGGTGTATCACCTACCGGTGTATTGCTCGTCATAACAAAAGATATTAATAATGGCCATATATAGAATTGGTAAAATTGGAAGAAAGGAGAAACACCGGACTATTTATTGTATAAAACGATAGAATATCAACTAAATATTATCCTGTGTGTAAGAAAAATGAATAAAAAAGAATTAATGAAAATGGTAGGAAATCATAAAGAGATCGTAAACCAGTATCTGGAAGGAAAAGTTAGTGAAGAGGAATTAAAAAATACGATTGGGCTATATCAGACGTATATCGTTAATACATATAAGGGGCAGTTTTCCTGTCAGGGAAAAACAGAACTTATACAGCGTATTACAGAATCAATGGAAGATGGCAATAATCCAACAGAAGATTGTATTCTCAAAGATTTAGGATTATCCATGGACTGTGCATCCCATGGAGGAACCTTTCAGGAGTTTCAGGAAATGCTGTATTTGAAAGATATTATGGACATTCATATCACATACGATATTTACCATTATATAGCAAATAAATTAAAAGAAACTGGTATGTGCATAAGAGAAATGGAAGTATCTGAATTGTATGAACTAGCAAATAATTACATGAAAATATTTTGTTCTGATAAGATTTATCTATTAGGAAAATAAAAGAAGGAGGAGTTGTTGGATGAAATATGAGATTAAAGGCGAAAATCTCCCAGTTGTAATCTGTTATCTGGAGGAAAATGAAAAAATGATAACAGAGCGGGGAGCAATGGCATGGATGTCTCCTAATATGGAGATGGCTACAAGTACAAATGGAATTGGAAAGGCTATAGCAAGGACATTTTCAGGAGAATCACTTTTTCAAAATATTTACTGTACTAAGCGAGGAAAAGGGCTGATTGCATTTGCCTCTTCTTTTCCAGGAGTAATACTTCCTTTTAAAATAGATGCTGAAAATGAAATTATTGTGCAGAAAAAAGCATTCCTTGCGGCAACGGAAAAAGTACAGTTGTCTACTGTGTTTAATAAAAAGGTTAGTGCTGGTTTATTCGGTGGAGAAGGATTCATTATGCAGAAATTAAGTGGAAAAGGGCTGGCTTTTGTTGAGATTGATGGTAGTGTAGTGGAATATCAATTAGCTGCTGGAGAATCTATTGTTCTTGATACTGGTTATTTAGCAGCTATGTCAGAATCCTGTAAATTAAAAGTGGAAACAGTGCCTGGTCTTAAAAATAAAATTTTTGGAGGAGAAGGTTTTTTTAATACTATTGTAACTGGTCCGGGACATGTATGGATACAAACAATGCCGGCAAATAAGATGGCAGGAGCATTACATCCGTATATGTCAAGTGGAGATTAAAATAAGGGAGAAGCAATGTATAGAAAATTGTATGTAGATGGATGTGTAGATATTGTATGTAACGCAGTAAAGGTACAAAGTCCTTTGACATTAGAACAACTGTGTCAAATAATACAGGAAAACTTACCTGGTTCCTGCGTTCCGAAAGATAACTTAAAAGAGGATGCGAGGTTGGTTATACTAGATGATAGTTCATTTACTATAGAGTATGCAAATACTGTACCGGAAACCAAATTATTATTTTCTATTGCACATGAATTGGGACATCTTATTTTACATTTTTTACAAGACAATGGGAGTGACAAATTAAAAACGAAGGAATCCATAAATATAGGAGAAATAGAGGAGTATGAAGCCAATGAGTTTGCAGCTTATTTATTGATGCCAGACAAACAGTTTATTTCAAAATGTAAACAATTTTCTGAAAACGGAATGATTTCTATAAATAAACTTGCTAAATATTTCCATGTATCTAATCGAACTGCAATTGTAAGAGGAATGGTATTAGGGTTGTGGTGAACTGCGAACCGTTCTACTCGATCTGTAAAAAATCTTACCAGAAAGGAGGAGGATTATGTTAAAGGAAATAGCAGGAACAAGAGCTTATAATATTTTAAAAAAGCGAAAAATGGAAACTGTCGAAGATGTCTGTCAGCTGTTTCCTTCCAAATACTATGATTTTTCTTTTATAAATCCTTTAAATACGAGCAGACTTGATAAAAATTATGCTTTTGTATGCAAATTAGTTAGTTATGAGTTAAAAAAACAGTCATCTATATATATTGTTCGCTGCACTCTTCAAGATATATATACGCAAAATGAATTATGCGTGTCTTGGTTCGGGACTACAGAGATGTATAATGTACTCAAAAAAGATTACCGTCCAGGAGATACATGTTTCATTGGAGGAAAATTAAAAGCGTCCAATAAAAAGAATCTATTTTTCATGAGCAACCCGATTATCTTCAAAAAATATGATGGGGAATCTGACTGTCATATTTATACTGCATATGAAAAAATAAGGGGAATTTCCGAAAGTAATTTTGAAAGGATCATAAATGAATGCCTCGAACATGCAACAATACCGGATAAGGTTCCAAGAGAATTGTTACATAAATATAATTTGATGTCCAAAGATGAGGCAATACGTGAAATGCATAAGCCATCATCCGTAGAAGGGGTAAAAAAAGCGAAATATCGGTTAAATATAGATGATCTATTATATTTTGCCCTGCAGCTCGAAGAAAAAAAAAGAAATCTTCCTGCTGGTTCTGTCTATGGGATTCATTCCTTGGCAATCACAACAAAAATAATCAAAAATCTGCCGTTTCAGCTTACGAAAGATCAGAAATCTGCTTATGAAGAGTTGGTAAATAGGATAAGAAGCGGAAAGAGGTTAAATGCTTTGATACAAGGAGACGTAGGGTGTGGAAAGACTATCTTAGCTTTTTTATTAATGTTTGTAATGGCTGACAATGGATTTCAGAGTGTTTTACTTGCACCAACACAAGTTTTAGCTTCCCAGCATTACAATGAATTAAAAGAGATGGCTGCTCAATATAATATTGACGTAGTGTACATTGCAAATGGATTAAAGAAAAAAGAACGAGAAGCTATTCTTAAATCTATAGAAGATGGATCTGCGTTAATGATTGTTGGAACGCATAGTGTTTTGAGTAAAGAAGTAAAATTTCATGATCTTGGTCTATCAATAACGGATGAAGAACATCGTTTTGGCGTTCTGCAAAGGGAAGAAATTACAACAAAAGCGAAAGCAGGGATGCACACAGTTACGATGTCTGCAACCCCTATTCCCCGTTCATTATCTGATGTTCTGCTATCAACTACAGAAGTATTTAATATTCAGAGTATGCCCAATGGACGCAAACCGATACAAACAGCGATATGTGCCTCTCATAATACGATATTTCAATTTATTAAGAAAGAGATTGAAAAAGGACATCAAGCATATGTTGTATGCCCTCTTATTGAGGATAAACAGGGCGTTATGGAAGGAATTTTATCTGTAGAGCAAACATATACGGAATATGCTAATATTTTTGGTAAAAATGCTGTAGCGGTTTTAAATGGAAAAATGAACGAAGATGAAACAGAGAAAGTGATTCGATCCTTTAAAAATGGAGAGATTAAGATTCTTGTAAGCACTACTGTTGTTGAGGTAGGTGTAAACGTTTCAAATGCTACTGTTATCGTGATTAACAATGCGGAGCGTTTTGGGCTTGCAAGCTTACATCAGCTAAGAGGACGAGTTGGACGGGGAAATAGTCAAGGATATTGCATATTAAATTCTGTGCATAAGAACAATAAACGGTTGCTTGCCTTATGTAAATATAAAAATGGATTCCAGATTGCAGAGTCCGATTATGCATTACGAGGTTCCGGAAACATTTTAGGGACAGAGCAATCTGGAAGTAATTATTATGTTGAACTATCAATGAAATATCCGGATTTATTTAGTGAGCTGCAAAAGTATGCGAAAAAATATATGGATACGGGAGAGGCTGAGATGATTGTTAAGACATACCAGATGAGTATTAAAAGATGAGTAAAAACAAATGTTCTACAATAAGAGGTTTTCGAAAAAACGGTGAAAGAGGAGGATGAAAAATGAGAGCAATATATGATTATATCATTTATACGGATGGAGGATGTGAATGCAACCCCGGTGGTAGAGGTGGATATGGGGCTGTTATCATAAATAATAATACTGGAGAATTTACAGATATATCTGGGGGCTTCCGTAGTACCACGAATAATCGCATGGAAGTTATGGCTGTCATAAAGGCTTTAGAAAAGATAAAAAAAGACACACATGTACAACTTTTTTCTGATTCGCAGTATGTTATTAAAACAATGAATGGGATGTTTCGCAAAAAGAAGAACATAGATTTGTGGAAAAAGCTCGATAAACTTGCAGTAGCCTTTAAAATAGAATGGAACTGGGTTAAGGGGCATAACGGAAATACTTATAATGAGAGATGCGATACCCTTTGCCAAGAAGCAATGACATTGCCAGAGTTAGAGGAAGACGTGGGATATATGAATACTGATTCCGTTCCGGAACAAAGTGATACTGTGGCTCAGAGTCTGGAGAAGTATAATATGTATCCAGATTGTTCAGATGTTGAAAGTTATCAAGAAAAATACCTTGTGAATCCAATATGTGCCAAATTGATTTGCCAATTTTATAAACAAAACCGCAAAAAATTCCAGGATTATGTTGATCTTAGAACAGATGGAACAGATTTTTGGTCACGAAAAAAGAAAGATACGATTATGGATATAAAAGAATACTCAACGGATATCTGGGATATCATTGTTGATCATTTTGCAGAAACGAAATATCAGATGATGTGTATCCGATGGTGTGCCAGAGGATTAGCATTAGGAGATGCTATTAAAAAAGTGCAGGTTGATATGGAAGTTGCAGAGAAGTGTCTGGCAAACAAAAAGAGGAATATGTAGAGATGGAAAAGAAGCTAAAGGATATGGGTGTAGAATTAAATGAGCTGGCGATTGCAATGTGTGATTATATCCAAACAGGACAAAAAATGGAACAGTTATCTAAATTTTGGGATAATGAAGATTCCTTCTATAAGGCTTTTGAAAAAGAATTGGAAAATGGGGATAATCCTCAAAAAATGGCATATTTGGGCGGATATAATATGCTATATCATCTGATTAATACTATGGAAAAAAGAAACCGGCTGCTAAGAGAGATGAACGAAAAGGTTTCCGAATATCCAGAATTAGAAAAGGTTATGGAAACACTTGGGAAAATGGAAATGAAATCGATGAATTTCATGGATTTATCTGCAAAAATAGAAATAACCGAAGAACAACTTGACGATATTCTTGTCCATAATATTCAGTATTTTAATATGCATGAAAGGGAGGGGCGCGTTAAGGTATCGTTATCTCCGTTATGCCGGAAGATTTTGAATTTTAAAAAGAAAGAGGGCGGTTGTAAAAATTAACCGCCGTCTAAAATAAAAAGATAATTTCAATCCACATTCCACTGATTTGGAATGACATGAATATTATAACATGCAAAGAAAAGTATATCAAGAAAAAGGATAAAAAAATGAAATATTGGAAATGTTCAGGATGAAAATAATAATAATAAATATATCTGTGTATCTGATGAACTAAATATGGATTATGACACATTTATTGCTGATAGTGTAGAGGATGCCAAGAAACAAGTCGAAGGTATGCTCTTAGACCATTGGAAAGAGCAAATCGTATACTTAGAAGATTGCATTGATTTATTGCAGAACGGTAAGGAGTAGAAATTGGATATTCTTTTATTCTTATAAGTGAAGAATATTGAAAGGAGAATGCTAAGTGTTAAAACAGTATTTTTTAGACATCATGAGGAAGGAGTGCAATGGATTATATCTTTGTGAAGTGCCGACTGGAATTGGAAAAAGTTATCAAGCTGCCCATGCCATGGAAGAATATGCAAAAGCCATGAGGCAGTGTGCTAGAACGATAACAGATGAACGAAAACTTATTTATCTGACCCCGTTAAGAAAAAATGTTGGAGAGGAGGAAGAAGAGCTTAAAAAGGCATATGAAAATGAAGAGTTGTTTGAAAAAGAAGTGCTGCATATAAAATCGAATGTAGATAACATTATAGAAAATCTCGGGAAAGTAACAATACCGCAGGACAAGCAGCCATTTAATTACGATGAATTGAAAAAGCAGGTAAAGGCATATAATGGAGAGTCTAGTCCGGAGATTAAAAAGATATGGGAAGATAAGGTGGAAGAAGAAGAAAGGAAATTTCGAAAAGAAATTAAAAATACACTTTCTGTCATTCCAGCAAGAGAGCGATTAGAAAGGATAAAAAATGATAAACAGTATCAATGGATTGGACAATTGTACCCGGTCGTATTTATAAAGGAAAAGAAGATTATCCTTATGACGATCAGCAAGTTTTTGTCTAAAAACATATCTTTAGTTGATAAGAGCATCACATTTTTTGATTCAGATATTAGCAAGAATGCGGTGATTTTTATGGATGAATTTGATTCGACAAAGGAATTTGTTAGAAATCATATTATTCAAAATTCTTTTAAGTCTAATGATGACTATCTGGATGTATTTCGGCAGATTGCCAGCAATATGGATTTAACAAACTTTGACCGTTATGTTACGGAAGCAGAAACAAGAATCGATGAGGATGAGACAAAATATAAAAAGTTTTGTGATCGAGCGAAGAAAATCATGGAAGATTACAAACTTTATCTAAATTATAAAACAGTATTAGAACAGGATGATTTAAAACAGCTTTTTATTTTCCACGATGGACAGATTAATACGATCTGCAAGAAAAATTTTTCTGTTGTAGGAATAGAGAACATGGTTAAAAATAGGATAGATATTCAGCAGGTAGATGAAAAAGAGGAAATCAATGGGGCAATTTCTATCAGTGCATTATTGAAAGATATTCATGATTTTCTTCGTGATTTTCGTTTTTTCTTACTAAAGTGGGCAGAACAGTATGCAACAGTAGTCAATATATACCGCCAAAAGACTGAGACTCCTATGGATATTTTACAAGAAGATAATGCTCTTAGCTCATTGATGGGGTGTTTTAAGTTGAATGTAGATCAGCAGAAACTGGTGTACGATGAGGCAGATAAGATTAAAATAGAATTAAAATCTAAAAAAGAAGATTTTTACCAGACGGGTTTTGAATATTATCGTTTTGTCGATGCGGATAGGCATAACCATAAAACAGATATTAATTTTGTGAGTATAAGAACAACACCCGAAAAGATATTACTCGCTATGGCACGGAAGGCTTCTGTTATTGGGATGTCTGCCAGTGCAGAATTTAAGACAGTACTAAATAATTATAATCTTGACTATCTAAAAGAAGAATTAGGTCCAGATTATCATATAACAGAATCTGCATTAAAGACCGAAATAGCTGCAGAATTAGTTAAGCGTAATATCCCTTATAAAAATAAAGAAATAAAATGTCATGGCTTTAGAATCAGTGCAGAAAGAAATTATTTTGAAAACAAGGAATGCAGAAAAATTTTGGTTCAAAAAATAAAAAATGAAATATCTGATAGTGATAAACAAGGTAGTTATAAACAAAATCGGTATTTGGCTATTGCTAATGTTTTCCACATATTTTGCACAAGTAATATGAGAACTCTTTTGTGTCTTGAAAATATCTTAGCAGAAGAAGGTAAAGAAAAGTGGGATACTACAGTTTTAAATGGACTTTTAGATTCGGCAAAAGAAGATACTGATTATAGAGGTGATGACATTGAAATCATAGTCATGAATTCAAAAAATTTTAAAAACAAGAAAAAAGAATTTAAAGAAAAATTGAATAAACATAAAAGAGTGATTATCATATCCTCTTATAAGACACTTGCTGAGGGGCAAAATTTACAGTATAACGTAAAAGATACGGAAGGACTTATACGGCTGCCAGGTAAGAGAAAGGATAAAGAGAAAGATTTGGATGGAATCTATCTAGGTGAAATTACGTATATCATTCGAAGAAGTATTGACTCTGGGCAGCCTTTTGACAGAAATGAACGAAATAAAAATATATCAGAGCAGATATTCCAAGCAGAAGATTTATTTGTACAATCAGAGATTGGAAAGACAGATAAAGATAAATGGATTAAGGAAGCTTTTTTGGGAGAAAATAAAAGCAAGCAGTACAATCTTAAGTCTATTGGTGTCTCTATTACACGGACAGTACTGCAGGCTGTTGGACGGCTTTGCAGGACCACACTTAAATCACCAGATATTTACATATTAGTAAATGAGAATGTTTTAAAGAAAATGAATGTTGATGATCTAAATATAAAGGAAAGCCAGTGCCTTTTTCCACCAGAGATGCTAAAAATACTAGAATTAAAAGAAGAATATAACCGAGATAAAGAAAGAGCGAAAGAAGATTCTATAAAAGAGGCATGGGAAGAAGCACGGGAAGAGGCGAATAAATCGTCTTTCCGTAGTTTGGATTGGATTAATGATTTTTTAGAAAATTGTTGGAAACTTATAGAGCAACGGAATTGGATTGAGATGCGTGAATGGGTATTAAAATATCCGACTCTTTATGATGAAGCAAAATTGCCGGACAATATTTTAAACGAATTTTATTTCCATATTCCAGGCAGAAAAAAGAAATATTATTTTAAAGCATATAACGATTTTCAGGATGGAGTTGAAGTCAGTTTTGCGGATAAGAGTAATTGTCGTGGTTGGAGTGAAATGAGTGAAAAAGCAGCAAAACTGCCATATATCCTTAAATATAAAGGTATGAAAGAGTATTTTAAAAAGAAAGGATATGTAACCAGTTTTAAGATGCTGCCAAGAATTTTAAACCCGGTTATGTTTCGTAATATCTATAAAGGTGCGTTAGGTGAGGTTGCAGGTCGGTTTATAATTGAGAATGAGTTGGGTATCAAACTGATAGACATTACGGAACCAGAAAAGTTTGAGAAATTTGATTTCCGGCTGAACGAAGAAGTATATGTTGATTTTAAGAATTGGGATGAATCCATGCAGGTAGACCGGGAGAATGAATTAAAGAAGATACGGCAAAAAATGAGAATGGTTGGAGCAAAACGTGTCTATATCATCAATATTGTTGTGGAAGATGGCACAAAGTATGAGATAAAAGAAAGCACGGACGGGATTATTGAGATACCGGGACTTATTACAAAAAACGGTGATATTATCACGAAACCTATTGAAAAATTAGCAAAGGAGGTCAAATGATGAGAGAATATCAAACGAATAAGTTGCACTTGAAATTTGACTATGAAACAATTGAGCGTGATTTTGATATTTACCAGATTAAACAGAAAGCAGAAGGAAAGAAATATATCAGTCAGGAGGTTCTGGACAACGTATCAGAAGAGCAGTATATCACTGCGGTACAATGGATATATGGAAATACTGCTTTGGTCTTATTAGAAAAAGATAAAATAAGTACCTATGCGTTTAAAAAGAAAATGAGGGAAAGATTTCCGGATATAACTGTCTGCCAGATAAAAGGATTATTTGATGAAAAAGTGAGGGAAAAGTATTTTGGAGAAGGAGATATTCAACTAGCAAGATTACTATTTAATTCTCTCCGTCCTTACAAAAGTGAGATATTTCACAGGAATAATATCATGGGAAAACTTTTTTACCAGAACCCAAAATGGAAAAGCAAAGATACAGTATATTTCGTCCAGATACATCTTGATTATTCATTTCATCTGATACTAAAAGTTGTTACTTTTACAAAAGATACAGGAGATTCAGGTGGCTATGTTTTCGATAAATCGACAGGCAACTTCCGCCGGGCTTTAAAAACAGACAAAGGTACAAAATATATAAAGAAAAATAAGAATACAAAGTCAACTGTTCCATTTTTAAATATAGAAAACATGGAAAAGTTTGAAGCTAGTAAGATGGGTGTGTTAAAACAGTTTGTTGAAGATGTGAGAACCTATCTTCGGGATTACATTGAAATAAACTTTGAAACAATGGAAGAAATGATGTCTCATGATAAAAAATGGGAAAAATACAGCATCAAAGTCAAAGAAAATAAGTCAAAAATTTATGAAAAAGAAGCTGCAAAGCGGTTATCTTCACATATGATAGCAATTGTGGATGAATGCAATACGGAAACATCAAAAAAAATCGCAGATGATTTTCAAGCATTTCTTAAAAAAGTGTATGGTATTGGTTCAATGCCAGGAGGTTCTGTTTCTAGTGGCACATATAATCTTCGCATCATACATGATAAGGGTTATTACAAAGGGGAAAATGATTTACATGACGAGATCTTTAACAAGTGTATTGTTCAGCATATTACAGTTGAAAACTATAAAAAATGTGATCTAGAGAAAAATCCAGAATTTTATGCGATCATACAAGAACTTTTTATCAAAGAAGATATCGTTAATAAACAGTTAACCATGTTTAATTGGTCAGAAACATTAGGTAAATCAGGAAAAACATGGGCGTTTGTGTCCTTTAAAAAAGATGATACAGATAAGAATACGAAGAAAAAAGACCAATATACATATTACCGTGTTTTTATTGCACCGGACGGAAAACTTTCTTTTGATTCTTGTGCAGGAAGAAGTTGGATGAGAAGGAAAGATGAATGGAAAAATATCATAGGGTATCATCAGGAATTGATCGATAAAAGGAAATCTGAAAAGAGATATGATGAAAATATAGAAGGTTTTTTCTATACGGATATCAATGATATATGTACGATTTGCAAGACAAATGTTTGCGTGTATCCACGATTTGACGACATAGAAGCGGAACTTCTTTTACTCAAAGCTGACAAAGAATTAGATAAAGAACAGATGATAGATGCCTTGCTGCATTTCAAAGAGGATTCTCCTGAGTTAGTCAAAAAAAACAAAGAAGATTTCGAACAAGTTCTTAATAATCTGAAAAATAAAGAAGAAGAATATGTAGACAAAAAGTTTTTTTATAAAAAGATTCTAAAAAAAGGAAAATTAAGAGAAGGTTTCAATGAATATCTTCGTACAGAGTATAGAATCCTGCTTAATCTTTCAAAAAGCAAAGAAAATCTTCCTCTATATGATTTGGATGCAATGACGGATATCCATTATTCTGTTTCCAGTGATTCAGATGGTGAACTTATCAAGTATTTTGTGGGTTCCGCCAAAGCTCTCAATAGGAGTGTTGCAAGAAGCAATCCTATTCGAAAGATTATTGGAAAAACCTTAAAAGCAGAAGAAATTCTGCCAATGCTAACAGCAACATTTGTAAGAAATGAACAGTATACGGTTATTCCATTTCCATATAAATACATTCGGGAATACTTTCAGATATCATAAAGTCTGAACGATTTTATTAATCTGGGATTTGGATGAGCCAAACCTATGCTATGAAACCAATAATAAGAGGAGCGTGAAAAATCAAATGTATATGGCTGTTGATATTGCAAAGTATATAATAAATAAATGTACCATTGAGCAATGCCCGATATCTAACCTACAGTTACAAAAGATACTTTATTGCATTCAACGAGATTTTTTGCAAAACGATATGTTAGCGTTTGATGATGACTTTGAAGCGTGGCCGTTTGGTCCGGTTATCCCTGAAATTTATTATCGGTATTGTGGTTTTGGTGCTCTCGGTATTTGTATGAAATATGATGTTGATGTGGATTCTGACTATGCGGCAATCATAAATCCAATAATCGAGAGAAAGCGGATGATGAATTCCTGGGATTGGAGCAAAGATATAAATACCTCCGGAAAAGCATGGAATCAAGTATATGATGGAGGGAAAGGTGATCATAAAATTATCCCTAAAAGGCTGATAAAGGAAGAAAATAACATAGCATTGGAACTAGAAAAAAGGCTTGCTTATATTCACGATTTTTTTGCCTCGTTATCTGACGAAGAATTTGTTCAGATGATGATAGAATGCGGTATTGAAAAGTCAAAAAATTAAAAGAAAGTGATTACTTAAAAGCTTTTTATCTAGATATTTAACAGAAAATCTTTTTCGTAAAATCTGTTCGATGATCTAAAGAGGTTAGATAAAAAATATTTCTACAGAAAAATCGGATAAGCGAGATTTCTGACATACTATATATGAAAAGAGATTACACAAATCATTAGAATTGGTTATCTTTCCATTTATGCAAACGTATACTTTTCGGCACAAACGAGACTATCCAGATCAGAAATTGCCCGCAGATGTACATATTTGGGGTAACTGGATAAATACAAAAACATATGAATTTGGAAGCATTTATATTAGAAAATGTACAGTATGTGGAATGGAAGAATATAAAACTTCTCAAAATATAACAATAAAATCATGGTAAGGAGATTTATAAATATGAATATTAATGAAATAAAACAGCTCACAAAAGGGAAACAGTATAATTTTCTTCGCGATAATGAACATCTTGGAAAAAATATTGTTCTGCTTGGAGTGACAGGTAGCCATGGAACGGGTGTTAATACGAAAAATTCGGATGTAGATATTCGAGGTTGTGCAACTAATTCAAAAAGAGAAATCTTACTTGGAAAGGATTTTGAGAAAATTGAAGATAAACCAACAGATACTATTGTTTATTCTTTCCCTAAATTGGTTCGCCTTTTAACTAAATGCAGTCCAGGTGTGATTGAACTTTTGGGATTAAAAAAAGAATATTATCTCTATATATCAGAGGTTGGACAGAGAATCTTAGATAATAAGAAAATGTTCCTTACACAAAAAGCTATTAAGTCTTTTGGCGGTGCCGTAACGAATCAATTAAAGCTGATCCGTAGTGGAAAAGCAAAGAATATTGGAAAAGAATGTTCACTTTTAATCCGGATGTATCTTATTGGTTTGGATATTATTGAAAAAGGAGAAATTATTACTTACAGAGAAAAAGAAAGGGATTTACTTTTGGACATTCGAAACGGAAAATATATTGATAAAAATGGAAATATAATGTCAGAATTTTTTAAAATAGTTCAAAAATATGAAGATAGATTTATTCATGCGAAAGAAATTACGACACTACCAAAAGAACCAGACTGGGAGGCAATCAATGACTTTATCTCATCAGTAAATGAAGATATTGTGTGCTGGCAAATTCCAGAAAGATACAAAGAACTTTGACCGACTATTGGGCAGTTAATTGCAGGAAAAAATTACGATTATCATGTAACAGCAGAAAACCGCAGTCAACTTTAGTTGCCTGCGGATGAATG